>UMHW01043613.1_pt1 | contig 33743 bp, 35 predicted proteins | sample 1965631 | NCBI WGS metagenome assembly UMHW01 (sample SAMEA4836107, study PRJEB28245) | human gut metagenome | biome: gut microbiome; material: fecal sample | place: Denmark | collected 2008
TTGGCAGCGGCGCAGGCAGCTATAGAAGGATAGTCAAATACACTGGTTAGGTACTTAACTATCTGTTATGTAGGCTGTAATCATCTCATAGAGTTGATTGCAGCCTATTTTTTCAGCCGATTATTTGCTATTACTAGTTGCGATGTTTACTCAAAGTTTACACTCGCTCAAGATGTGTACTTTATGAAAAACTAACTAAAAAGTTGTTTTAATCAAAAAAGGGTTATACTTTTGTTCCCCGAGAAATTAAGGTATTAGGCTTTTAAGAGGCCTGAATGTTTAACTAAAACAACGATAAAATGAAAAAGATTGTAGTTTTGATTTTTGTAGTGATGGCGGCTTTGTCTGCTAAAGCACAATTTTATGTGGGTGGAAATGTGGCATTGTGGCATAATGACGATGCAGATAATACATCTTTCCTGATTGAACCGGAATTTGGATATAACTTTAGTGAACGATGGGCAGTGGGAGCTACCTTAGGATTTGCTCACAACAGCAAAGAAACAGTAGGTTTTAAAAATGCTTTTAGTTTTGCTCCTTATGTTCGTTATTCATACTACGAGAATAAAGTAGTACGTCTGTTCTTGGATGGAGGTATTGGAATTTCTTCTGTTAAATACGATGACAACTCCGAAGGTGGCTTTGAGCTGGGGATCAAACCGGGACTTGCCATTAAATTAAATAATCACTTTAGCCTTGTTGCCAAATGTGGATTCTTGGGATACAGAGATGATTATGCGTATGGTACTGATGGTTACGGATTTTCATTCGGTAGTGAAGACCTTTCATTTGGTTTCCATTACGAGTTCTGATAAAGAACCGTTGTACAATATAAAGGAAAGGGGAATTCTCGAATATTCGGGGATTCCCTTTTCCTTTATATAAAATCTAAATCTAGTGATTGCAATATAAAATACAAGCCCGGCTCTTTATTCGCTCAATCCGATAGCTTTTTCAGTTTCTTGAAATGCTTGATTACAGCCAGATAATCACGATCGGAACAAGCATCGAATTTATTCCAAAGATCCCCCAATATAACGGCACCGCCAAAGCCGAAGTCCTTAATCTCAAGCAGATTCTCCTCATTGATACCGCCTAATGCCATTACTTTCGAGTCGATGATTTTAGCTTTTTGTGCTTCACGTAATTCTTCGGCGGTATACGTCGAATAATAGTTCACTTTAGAGATACTGTCGTAAATAGGACTCATGAAAACGTAGTCATAAAAATGTTTTCTGTTTTTCACTTCCTCCACAGAATGGCATGAACAACTGATATGTCCGTCATAATCATGTGGCTCCTTGGGATTGCGGGCATTCAGATGAATCCCCATCAAATTGAACTCCTCTTTCATATAGAAATGCTCGTGCGTGACAATACGGCGATGATATTTCTCCGGAATAAGAGTCAGTAACCGTTCAGAGTACATGGCCGGAGTTTCCGGCTTTCTAAGATGTAGAATATCCAATCCCTCTTCAAAAAGAGCAGTGATAATCTTGTCTTCTTCAACGAAGAAAGTGGGTGTGGTGACTACAATTAATTTCATTTCCCTTTGTTAAAATTGGATTCTTTAGCAAAGTTACTAATTAACTATATCAGAAACCAACCTTTATAGTGAAAATTTGTTAGATTGCAATGTCCGCAGGTCAATTGTCCATAGTTCACCGGCTAAAACGTCACCGAAACCACAGATTATCTTTAGAACTTCTGTTGCTTCAATACTTCCTACAACGGCGGGCGTAATTCCCATTACTCCTTTAGAGGGAGGTGACATTCGTTTCATTTCTTCTTCGTCAGGATAAAGATCACGATAACTTTTCTTTCGGTTTCCGTAATTGAAAACCGAGACTTGTCCTTCAAATCCGCAGATAGCGCCATATACATACGGCTTTCCCTGCTTGATGCAGATATCGTTAATCAGATAACGGGTATCGAAATTATCACAGCCGTCCACCACTATATCATATTCTTGGATAATACGGTCTGCGTTTTCCGCAGTCAGTCGGGCAGAGTAGTGTCTTGTCTCAATCTCACTGTTGAGCGAGGTCAAACGTTGGGAGGCACATACGGCTTTCGGCTTTCCCAGTTCCTCTTCGGAATAAAGGACCTGTCGTTGCAGATTGCTGATACTTACTGAATCATCGTCTACCAGACCAAGACAGCCTACGCCTGCACCCGCCAGATAAAGAGCGATGGGAGAGCCTAACCCTCCCACACCTACAATCAGCACTTTTGCCTTTTGCAACTTATTCTGTCCCTCTTCCCCAATCTCAGGAAGTATAATTTGTCTGTCGTATCGCATCGGCCTATCTTTTGAAATCGAACGACTGGTCCCAATCCTTCCAAATAGGTTCACGTCCCAGCTTTTTCAAATCACGTTCCACTTCAACGGCCTTCCGTTCATCGTTGACATGAAACTGCTCTAAAGTTTGGGGATAACTGTAGTATCCTCCCGGTTCGGTCTTACTTTCCGCACTCATGGTCGTTACACCCAGTGTTGCCATGTTGTTGCGTATCTCCGCACTTTCACGGGTAGAATAAGAGATATCTACATCATGGTCGAAGATACGCATGGCGAATGTGAGTTGAGCGAGTTCGCGGTCGTTCATGATGACATTGGGCTGGAAACCTCCATTCTCCGACGGGCGCATACGCGGGAAGTTCACGCTATATTTCGTTTTCCAATAGTGCTTCTGCAGATAGCGCAGATGATAAGCCATCATCGTAACATCTGTCCGCCACTCTTCCAGACCGATCAATACCCCCATACCGATTTTGTGCACACCTGCCTGTCCCATACGGTCGAAGCCATTGACACGCCATTCAAATTTGGACTTCATGCCTCTCGGATGGTACGTCTTGTAATTTGCTTTGTTGTAAGTCTCCTGAAAGCAGATTACTCCGTTCAGGCCATGATTGGTCAGCTCCTTGTATTCTTCTGCTTTAAGCGGCATTACCTCAATCTGGAGATTGCTGAAATAAGGTTTGGCTAAGTCCAAAGCGCGGGCGATATAAGGAACACCCGCTGCTGCGGGATTCTCGCCGGTCACTAGCAAGAGATTCTCGAAAGGAGCCAGACGTTTGATAGCCTTGTACTCGTTGATAATCTCTTCCTCTGTCAGAATGGTTCTTTTCATCGGATTACTGATATGGAAACCGCAATACACACAAGAGTTGGTGCAAGAATTAGTCAGATAGAGCGGAACAAACATAGAGATGGTCTTGCCGAACCGTTCCAATGTATATTTCTGGCTGAGGCGTGCCATCACTTCCAGGTAAGGAGCGGCGGCCGGAGAAATCAATGCCATAAAATCATTGACGTCCAGATGCTCTTTCTTACCCAATGCACGTCGTACGTCTGCATCTGTTTTGGAATAGATGGCTTTTGTCGTCTCTTCCCAAGATATTTTTTCTAATTCGTCTGAAAACATAATTTTTAGTGATTAGTTTTTGTTCTTCTTTAAATCACGTGACAATCGCATCGCGCAGAAATTAGGTCCGCACATCGTACAGTATTCTCCGTCGATATGATGTCCTGCACGGAAGTAGCTTTGTGCACGTTCCGGGTCAAGTGATAAATCAAACTGGTCTTTCCAACGGAACTCATACCGGGCTTTACTCAATGCATTATCACGTACCTGTGCTCCCGGATGTCCTTTGGCGAGGTCGGCGGCATGGGCGGCAATCTTATAAGTGATGACTCCCACACGTACGTCTTCTTTGTCCGGCAGGGCAAGATGTTCCTTAGGAGTGACATAGCAAAGCATTGCCGTTCCCAACCATCCGATTTGTGCCGCACCGATGGCGGAAGTGATATGATCATATCCCGGAGCAATATCCGTTACCAGAGGGCCGAGTGTATAGAACGGCGCATCGTGGCATTTCTCAATCTGGCGTTCCATATTTTCTTTGATCTTGTGCATCGGAACGTGTCCGGGGCCTTCGATGAATGCTTGCACATTCTTATCCCATGCGCGTAACACTAATTCTCCCATTGTATCCAATTCTGCAAACTGCGCTTCGTCATTGGCATCGTAGATAGAACCCGGACGAAGTCCGTCGCCCAAAGATACTGCCACATCATACTGTGCCAGAATATCGCAGATGTCGTCAAAGTGTTCATATAAGAAACTTTCCCGGTCGTGCACCAGACACCATTTGCTCATGATACTTCCTCCGCGACTGACAATACCGCACAACCGCTTGTCGGCAAGATGGACATTGTGCCGACGGATACCTGCATGGATGGTAAAGTAATCCACTCCTTGTTCGCATTGTTCAATCAAAGTATCCCGGTAAATTTCCCAAGTCAGGTCTTCCACCACACCGTTTACTTTCTCAAGAGCCTGATAGATAGGGACTGTGCCGACGGGTACGGGGCAGTTGCGGATAATCCATTCACGTGTCTCATGAATGTTTTCTCCGGTAGAGAGATCCATCAACGTATCGCCTCCCCATTTGCAACTCCATAATGCTTTTTCTACCTCTTCATCAATGCTCGAAGTAGTAGCCGAGTTTCCGATATTCGTATTGATTTTTACCAGAAAGTTACGTCCGATAATCATCGGTTCGGCTTCCGGATGATTAATGTTGGCGGGCAGTACGGCACGTCCTTCCGCAATCTCCTGGCGGACAAATTCGGGAGTGATATAAGTCTTGATTCCTAACTCTTCGCAATTCATATTTTCACGGATGGCCACATACTCCATCTCTGGGGTGATAATTCCCTTTTTGGCGTATGCCATTTGAGTAATAGCCTCTCCTTTTTTTGCCCGATAAGGCAGAGCGATATGCTCAAAACGCAGGTGGTCGAGGCTTTTGTCGTTCCGTCTCATTTGTCCGTATTCGGAAGTGATTTCGGGTAGTTGCTCCACATCACCACGACCGACAATCCATTCTTCACGCATTCGGGGCAAGCCTTTTTTGAGATCAATACTCATTTCCGTATCACTGAACGGTCCGCTGGTGTCATACATATATACTTCCGGATTGGGAGTTACAATCTTTTCTTCGCCTTTAAAACTGACACTGGGCACTTGTTCCACTTTCCGCATGGCAACGCGGATATTCGGATAAAGTTTTCCGGGCAAATATACTTTCTGAGAGCGGGGAAATTTTATTTTTTGTTCCATAATTGTTCTTTTAGCAGTCAGCTACTTATTCATATTATTTATCTAAAAAAGCAGTCAGCGGTGAGCTGGCTTCGGCTATAAAGTTGTCCGCTTGCAGTCCTAATCCCGCTTCGTATGCCTGTCTTCCGGCTTCGGTGGCAGCTTTGAAAGCCTTCGCCATTTCTACCGGGTTTCCGGCAACGGCAATTGCTGTATTTACCAGTACCGCGGAAGCTCCCAGTTCCATTGCTTCAGCGGCATGGCTTGGCGCACCGATACCTGCATCAACGACAACAGGGATACCTGCCTGCTCGATAATAATCTGTAGGAATTCTTTGGTCTGCAATCCTTTATTTGTGCCGATCGGAGCGCCGAGAGGCATAACGGTAGCTGCTCCGGCTTCTTCCAATCGTTTACAAAGCACGGGGTCTGCCTGACAATAAGGCAATACGACGAAACCTAATTTCACCAACTCTTCCGTAGCTTTCAGTGTCTCGATAGAGTCGGGGAGCAGGTAGCGGGGATCGGGGTGAATCTCTAGTTTCAGCCAATTCGTTCCGAACGCTTCACGCGCCATTTGTGCGGCAAACACAGCCTCTTCCGCATCGCGTACACCGGAAGTGTTGGGTAATAACTGGATATTCGGATGGATAATATGTTTCAGCATATCGTCCTCTTTGTTGTCCATGTCAATACGTTTCATGGCAACCGTTACCATTTCTGTGCCCGAAGCCAAAATAGATTGCTCCATTATTTCATTGGAGTTGAATTTTCCTGTTCCCAAGAAAAGGCGTGAGCTGAATTCACGTCCTGCAATTACTAACTTTTCCATGTCTTTTGGAATTTAGAATTATAGATGTTGATTTATGAATTACTTAGAATCTTCCGTGTTTCCTCTACCGGATTTTCCGCCCGGAGAATCGTTCCGGACAAGGCGATGCCATTGACTCCTGTGCGGAGGATATCGGGGATATCTTCGTTGGTGATTCCTCCGATAGCTACTACCGGAAGGTTGATATTTGCTTCTTTCATTTGTGAAAGGATGGAAGCGTAACCTTCCAGACCGAGTACGGGACTTAAATTCTTTTTAGTGGTGGTGAAGCGGAAGGGACCGATCCCCAAGTAATCGGCTCCGGCGCGGTAATGTTGTACGACATCCTCGAAGGTATTGGCCGTGCCACCGATGATAAAAGCTTCTCCGAGTATCTGTCGTGCCTGGTCGATGGGCATATCCTTCTTTCCCAGATGTACACCGTCCACTTCCAGTTTCTTGACTAATTCGACATGATCATCGAGAACTAAGATAGCCTCGTGTTCCTTACAGAGTGGCTTCAGTTGCAGCGCCACTTGTTCCACCTCCTCAAGAGGAGCTTCTTTCATGCGTAGTTGGATCCATTTGCACCCTCCTTCGAGTGCCATACGTGCCGATTCGAAATATGAATACCGTTCGGTCTGATGTGTGATAAATTGCAGACTAATCATTTTCTTATCCTCCGCAAGCTGCCTTGATAATTACCAGATTGTCATTCTCATGCAATACGAAACGTTCCCATTCGGTACGGGGAATCATTTTGTTGTTTACCGCGATAGCAATGCCTTGAACGGGAAGTTCGAGTTGCGTCGTCAGTTGTGTAAGGGTAGAGTTGGGAATAAGTTCCACCTCTTTGTTGTTCACTTGTACTTTCATTGTCCTATCAGAATAAATAAGTTGAAAGTAAATACAAAGAGCGTGCTTTTACGGAAAGGCGATAAGAAGAAACACAATCCCTACGTCAGTGCTAACTGCATCAGGTTCTTAGGGTATAATCTCAGCCCCTCATGGGGCACCCCTTTGTCTTTACGGGAGCAAAGTAAGTGAAAAAGAAACATAAAAACACTACATCGGTTGATTTTTTTTCATTTTTCTGTTGGATATTTGTGTTGGTGGCATCTATATAGCCTAAACAAGGTCGCTGTGAAAATCACAACGACCTTGTTCAAGTATAGTTTAGTCAGTAAATCCGTTACATTCTGTTTTCCACCACATCCCAGTCGATGATACTCCACAGAGCATTGACATGGTCGGCGCGACGGTTCTGGTAATCCAAGTAGTAAGAGTGTTCCCACACGTCAAAACCGAGAAGCGGTTTCAATCCGGCACGTACAGGGTTACTGCCGTTTCCTTCTTTGGTGATGTGCAGTTTTCCGTTTTTATCAACGGACAACCAGGCCCATCCTGAACCGAATAATCCTACCGCTGCCGCATTGAATTCTTTCTTGAAGTTTTCAAAGCTGCCGAAGTCACGCTTGATGGCTTCTCCCAGTTTGCCTGTCGGTTCTTTCTTGGCAGGTTTGGGGGCAAATTGCAGGAAATATAGATTGTGGTTCAATACTTGTCCGGCGTTATTGAATATAGCTCCGTCCGGTGCGGTGGCAACGATTTCTTCCACCTTTTTACCTTCATATTCGGTTCCGGGCACGAGGCTGTTCAGATTATTTACATACGTTTGTAGATGTTTCCCGTAATGGAAATCTATCGTTTGCTGACTGATTACAGGTTCCAACGCATTGTTTGCGTAAGGAAGTTTAGGCATTTCGTAAGTCATGGTCATCATAATTAAAGACATTAATATAGTATTCATAATGTTACAAGTTTTAAATGGCTTGTTATACTATAATAACAGAAGCATTTGGTAAAAGGTTCGCAGTATCTTCACTTTTATTTATAAATATACTGTACCCGTTCCACCTCTTGGGGATTTCCGCGATTTGTACGGCAGACCCATTGCCCTGTATTATCATATTCATAATAAGAATTTCCGTCAATCGGATTGCCATATTTATCATACATACAAGTCAGGTAACCGGATGTTTTCTGGTTATTGCCTAAAATACGCTGATAAGCTATCTGAGTCAAATAACCGTATTTGTCATATTCATAAGTATCTTTTTGGGAGATAACCTGATCGGAGGGGTTAGCCATAAACAGGTTCTGATGTTGCGATGCGGTCAATCTGCCTTTTTCATCATACTTGTTCGCTGTGTATGCTTGGAGTTCTCCGTTCTTATTATATTCTTTGGCTTCAGTCAATAAGCCTTGTTTATTGTATGTGCTGATAATCGACCTTCCGTCCATATATTTAAGTGAATCGCTCTCGATGCTCCCGTCGGCACCGATACGGCGTGTCCTTCGGTAAATGTCCGTTTTGGTCTTGGGATTTGTCTGCACTTCAAAAATGCAGTGGCCTTGAGGGTCATACAGTCTGTTTGTTTGCACCTCCTCACTCACCTGACCGTTTTTCATAGTCAGGGATAATATAGAGACAAGCTGCCCCTTGTCATTGTACGAATAAGTGATTGACACATTCCCAGTGCTGTCGTTGGCGGCAGACTTGATCAGTCGTCCCGCATTGTAATATTTTACGGAAGTGGGAGTGGAGATGATTGTCTGTAGAATGAATGGAGCTCGTAGCGCATTGGCTTGATCACGAAACTCTTTGTACTTATGTGTACTGAGGAATTCCTGCAACAAACCCAAAGATTCGGAATTGGTTATTGCCGGTTTCAAAAGTTCAAAATCAGCTTTCTCGCTAAGATATTCGAGGTCGTCCAGATGGGTACGTGCTGAGGGACTCAGATAAGGGTTGCGTTGATAATCATCAATAACCTGCCGGAGGGCGGTTGCATTGTTTCCCTCTCGCAGACTGTCGATACAATGGAATAGAAAATCATCATATAAAGCTTGGACTTCTGGCAAAAACGGGCGCGTTTCTTTGTCCGTGAAAAACTTTAGCATTGCCGGATCGTCAAAAAAAGCTTTGAAATTTTCCTGTGACGGGTTATGCTTTACAATCCCGTATAACCGTTTGTTTTCGGCAGCATTGATTTGTGGGATAAATTTCCCGTTCGGATATTCCGCTATATATGTCTGATATGTGCTGAGTGCAGGCGCTGTCAGCATACCTTCCAATAAAGCCAATTCGCGGATATTCCGTATCTTCTGTGCAATAACGGAGTCTGCCGTATAGCCGCTTGAACGAATACTGTCCAGCAGTGTACGGCTGAAAGGTATCTGTTCTTTCGAAGCCTCCAATATGTGGATAATAGCCTGTTCCGCTCTGTCCTGTACGTTCGGAAGCGGTATTTTCTCTTCCTCACAGATGTTGGAGAAGTAGGCGTTGGCCGCTTTCCCGTAACATCCGAAATAATCGGTTGCGGCTTGTTCACTTTGTTCGTTCCACAACCCGTTGAGGACATCCAGCAGGGCCAGTTCTTCGGCATAATATGCCTTCGTGTCGTTGTCTACCTTTTCTCGGTTTTTCTGCCATTTTTCCGTATCATTATCGTTCAGATACCTTAGCAGTTTTTCCATACGGCTTTGTTTTTGCGCCATAGCCTGTGGAATGCAGGCGACTAGGCTTAAACTCAAAATAATTGATAACAATATACTTTTTTTCATTGCTTTGGGGGTTAGGTTAAAATAGTTAGTGACGAAAAATTATAAAAATACCGTCATTCTCAAATGAATATTATACTTTTGTATTCAGAACAAATTTGAATGCCGAGAGTTTGTTAAAAAACTACATTGTTTTTATAATGCTGTTATGGATATCAATTATATAAAGGAATTGAATGAGAGTCAGTGCGCGGCGGTGACTTACAATGACGGGCCTTCGCTAGTGATAGCCGGTGCGGGTTCGGGTAAGACACGTGTGCTGACTTATAAAATAGCCTATCTGTTGGAGAACGGTTACAATCCGTGGAATATTCTTGCACTTACCTTTACCAATAAGGCGGCACGTGAGATGAAAGAACGTATTGCCCGACAAGTGGGGGCGGAACGGGCACGTTACTTGTGGATGGGTACATTTCATTCCATCTTCTCCCGTATTCTTCGTGCTGAGGCGCAATATATCGGCTTTACCTCCCAGTTTACAATCTACGACACGGCTGATAGTAAAAGTCTGCTTCGTTCTATTATTAAAGAAATGGGACTGGACGAAAAGACTTATAAACCGGGAACGGTACAAGCCCGCATCTCCAATGCAAAGAATCATTTGGTCACTCCTACGGGATACGCTGCCAATAAAGAAGCATATGAAGGCGATATGGCTGTAAAAATGCCTGCTATTCGTGATATCTATGCCCGTTATTGGGAAAGGTGTCGTCAGGCGGGAGCTATGGATTTTGATGATCTGCTGGTATATACTTATATCTTATTTCGTGATTATCCGGAAATATTGGCACGTTATCAAGACCAATTCCGATATATACTCGTTGATGAGTATCAAGATACTAATTATGCGCAACATAGCATTGTTCTGCAATTGACGAAAGAAAATCAGCATGTTTGTGTTGTTGGCGATGATGCACAAAGCATTTACTCTTTTCGTGGAGCGGATATTGATAATATCCTTTACTTTACGAAGACATATCCGAATACGAAAGTTTTCAAGTTGGAGCAGAACTATCGTTCCACACAGACCATTGTTTGTGCTGCCAACAGCTTGATAGAAAAGAATGAGCGCCAGATACGTAAAGCCGTATTTTCCGAAAAGGAGAAAGGGGAAGCTATCGGTGTATTTCAGGCATATAGTGATGTGGAAGAAGGGGATATCGTTGCTAATAAGGTAGCTGAACTTCGTCGGGAATATCATTACGGGTATGCTGATTTTGCTATCCTATATCGTACGAATGCACAAAGTCGTATTTTTGAGGAAGCTCTTCGGAAACGGAGTATGCCTTATAAAATTTATGGCGGACTTTCATTCTACCAACGTAAAGAGATAAAAGATGTGATTGCTTATTTCCGTTTGGTGGTGAATCCGAACGATGAAGAAGCATTCAAACGAATTATTAATTATCCTGCTCGTGGTATCGGAGATACTACGGTCGGTAAAATCATATCAGCGGCAACTGATCATGGAGTCAGTCTGTGGTCAACGCTTTGTGAACCGTTGACCTATGGACTGAACATCAACAAAGGTACTCATGCAAAGCTGCAAGGTTTCCGTGCATTGATCGAGGGTTTTATAACCGGTCAGGCGGATAAGAATGCGTACGAGATAGGTGTGGATATTATCCGTCAATCGGGTATTATGAACGATGTGTGTCAGGATACTTCTCCGGAGAACCTGAGCCGTAAGGAAAACATAGAAGAATTGGTGAATGGAATGAATGATTTCTGTGCTTTGCGGCAGGAGGAAGGCAATCCGAATATATCTCTTACCGATTTTCTTTCAGAGATTGCGTTGCTCACCGATCAGGATTCCGACAAAGCGGATGACGGAGAAAAGATAACATTGATGACAGTTCATTCCGCCAAAGGGTTGGAATTTAAGAATGTTTTTGTAGTCGGTCTAGAAGAAAACCTATTCCCAAGTGGGATGGTTGGCGATTCTCCCCGTGCATTGGAGGAAGAACGCCGTTTGTTCTATGTCGCCATTACCCGTGCAGAGGAACATTGCTACTTGTCTTTTGCCAAAACCCGCTTCCGTTATGGAAAGATGGAGTTTGGGAGTCCCAGTCGTTTCTTGCGTGATATTGATATCCATTATTTGAAGATGCCGCACGAAGCGGGAATCAGTCGTTCGGTGGATGAAGGCGTAGGACGTTTCCGCAGGGAGATTGAAGGAGGATTCACTCATTCTGCTTCTCCATCGCGTACTACACCTTTTGGAAGTGCTTCTTCGGAACGAAAGGAGCGACCGAAAGCTCAGATAATAGCTCCCAGTGTGCCGAGAAATTTGAAAAAGGTAAGCACGGTAAGTGGCGGTTCTCAAGCGATGTCTTCCGGTCCGGTGTCGGTTGCAGGATTACAAGCCGGACAGAGAATTGAACATGAACGTTTTGGTTTGGGAGAAGTGATGAAGGTAGAAGGCACGGGAGACAATGCAAAAGCAACTATTCATTTTAAAAATGCGGGAGAGAAACAACTATTATTGCGTTTCGCTCGTTTTAAGGTAATAGAATAAAAATATTAAAATAGAAAGGCTCATGAAGAAACAACTAACAGTATTTTTGCTTTCCGTTTTACTTTTGAGCGGATGTGCATCAGGGCGTATGGGTAATCCGGGAGCTATCGTGGCCGGTGCTTCTATCGGAGGTAGTTTGGGAGGTTCGATAGGTGGATTGATTGGAGATAATAATCGAGGTTGGCGAGGTGGTTATCGTGGCTCTGCTATTGGCAATATTGTAGGGACTATTGCCGGTGCGGCGATAGGCAGTGCGTTGACCGCACCGCGACAAGAGCCGATAGAGGATGATGCATACGTTCCCGAAGTTCGTGAGGTTCGTGTGCAGAAATATAAGAAACAGCCGGTTCGGCAGCCTGTTTCTCAATTGAAACTACGTAGAATCCGTTTTATAGATGATAATCGCAGTCATGTGATTGATGCGGGAGAGAACAGTAAGATTATCTTTGAGATTATGAATGAAGACCGGAAGCCTGTTTATAACGTAGTTCCGGTGGTGGAAACCGTAGGCAAGGTGAAGCATATCGGCATTTCTCCTTCGGTAATGGTCGAAGAAATTTTGCCGGGCGAAGGCATTCGTTATACGGCTTCCATACATGCCGGTAATAGATTGAAAGACGGCGAAGTAACGTTCCGTGTAGCAGTGGCAGATGAAAATGGGGTGATCTGCGACTCGCAGGAGTTTACTCTGCCTACACAGCGTTGAAATTAGAAATAATAGCCCGAATAATCCGGTTTAAACATAGTGACAGTATATGCCTGGAATAGCGTCACTATCTTAATAGCATTTGATTGCAGAGATATAAAACTTCTCATTATAAACGAATATATAATGCTAAAATTGCTCATTGTGAATGAGTGAAAAATGATAATACTTCTCGTTGATAATGAATAATAGATAGCAACTTTCACTTTCAATGCAATAATGATACGGTTAGAAATAACAAGTTCAGCCTCTATCTGTGTAAGATACGTGTAAAAACATTATCTTTGTTCATGTTTCAACTAATGTATTAGGTTTATATGAAAGAGATATTTAGAAGATACCCTATCGGGATACAGAATTTCGAGGATTTGCGCAATAATAATTGTGTGTATATTGATAAAACAGCGTTAATTTATCAATTGACTCATACTGATAAAGTTTATTTTCTTAGCCGTCCCCGCCGTTTTGGAAAAAGTCTTCTAGTCTCTACTCTTGAAGCTTATTTTTCCGGAAAGAAAGAGTTGTTCGAAGGATTGGCTATGGAACAGTTAGAGAAAGAATGGACTGTTTATCCTGTGTTGCATATTGATTTTTTAGTGAGCTGAATAACTTACAGAATATCAGTATGAGCGATGATTATAGTGCTATTTGTGGTATTACAGAGCAAGAGTTGCTAAGTCAGATGCAACCGGATATTGAGAGGATAGCTCAAGCGATGAAACCTATGAAGAAGCTTGTCGGCATTTGAAACGGCAGTATGACGGTTATCATTTCAGCAAGAATTGTGAAGATAGTTACAATTCGTTCAGCCTTTTCAATGCCTTTTCGTAAAAAGATTATAAGAGCTTTTGGTTCTTTACCGGTACACCCACTTTCTTGATTGAAATGTTACAGCGAATGGATTTCAGTCTTAATCTATTGGAAAAGATGGAAGTGAAAGACGAAGATTTTATTATTCCGTTTAATGGGTCAATACGTAGATGTAGAAGTAAAGAATGCCATTGGCAGGGCTGACGTGGTAATAAAGATGCCCGATGCAATTTATGTATTTGATTTAAGATAGATGGAGCTCCCGAAGAAGCATTGGCTCAAATTAATAGTAAACAATATGCTATTCCTTACAAGATAGATCATCGCAAGGTTGTTAAGGTTGGAGTGAATTTTGATAGTACAACACGGACTTTGGGAGAGTGGGTGATAGAATATTCTTAGACAGAAAGAAATAGAAGGATATATATTTGAAATCAAACATTTTCTGCTTACCTTTGTTGGTATGAAAAAAGAAAACGGGAAAGGAGACGAACTTATGGGAAGTAATTATATTCGTTTCGATTGGGCTATGAAACGCTTATTGCGTAATAAAGCCAATTTTGCAGTTCTCGAGGGCTTTCTTACCACTCTTCTAAATGAAAAGATAGTCATTCAGAAGTTGTTGGAAAGTGAAAGCAATCAAGAGGACGAGTTTGACAAGTAACAGCAAGGATTTTTTGAAAAGGTAACATATAAGCGCAATATTGCTTGAAATCAGCTTATTATTACAGGCTTTCTTTTTAACGACAGGAAAAACGATGCTAAAAAAGCACATTTGGTCGTGAGTTTCGTTACTTAATCGTTACCTCGACCAATGTGCCTTTAAACAATATATAAAGGACTATTTTTCAATCCCTTGCACTGTTTTGCATAACCTCAGATAACTCAATGATTATTAATTTTGTAACAAAAATAATTGAGTTATGAGAAGTACTTTTAAAGTTCTGTTCTACACCAAGAACCAGTCAATTAAAAATGGTCGTGTTCCGGTTATGGGACGAATAACAATCAATGGTACGACTGCAAGTTTCAGTTGTAAGTGTGATATACCTCTCTCCCTATGGGATGCAAAGGGAAACTGTGCGAAGGGGAAATCGGAAGAGGCAAGACGCTTGAACAGGGAGTTGGAGAATATCAAGGTTCGGATAGGAAAACACTATCAGTATATTTGCGACCACGATACATTTGTCACGGCAAAGAAAGTATATGACTGTTATACCGGTCTTGGAGAGGAGATTCATTCCCTGGTGGAAATCTTCAATATCAAGATTCAGGATTACAGGAATCAGATCGGAAAAACCAAAGCCAAGGGTACATACGAAGGTCTTGTATGTGAAAGCAGATGTCTGCAATGTTATTTGAAGGATAAGATGGGAACGGATGATGTCCCCCTGATGTCGTTGGACATCGATTTTATAAAGAACTACTACAACTGGATGCTTTCGGTAAGGGGGTTGGCAAAGTCAACGGCATTTGAACGTATCAACACCTTAAAGTGGCTCATGTATCTGGCTATGGATGAAGGATGGATCCACAAACATCCGTTCAAGAAGTTCGAATGCAAGCCGGAATACAGGAAACGCCCGTTTCTTTCAGAGGATGATCTTCAGCGTGTGATACATGTAAAGCTGAACTACAAACGTCAGCAGGCTATCCGGGATATGTTTGTCTTTATGTGTTTCAGCGGTCTGGCCCATGCCGATCTGAAGGCGTTAAGCTATAAGAATGTGTATACCGATTCGGATGGAGGCGTATGGCTTATCGGTAACAGGGTAAAGACCAAAGCCGCCTATGTCGTCAAACTTCTGCCGATAGCCGTTGAGCTGATAGAAAGGTACAAGGGAGACGACAAGTTCAAGGATTCTCCCGACAAGGTCTTTCCGGTCGGGAATTTGGAATGCATGGAAGACAGTCTGAAACGTATCGGTGAAAAGGCAGAATGCAGCATCAGGCTCAGCCCCCACCTTGCACGTCATACCTTTGCGACCCTAGCCCTGAGCAAGGGCATGCCGCTTGAACCCCTGCAGAAAGTCCTCGGGCACAAGACCATCATCTCCACGCAGGTCTACACCGGGCTGATCAATCCAAAAATCGGTGAGGACACGGACAGGATGCGTGAGAAGATCAGCGGAATGTTCCGCCTGGCCAACTAAAAAGAAGGGATGCTTCACCGGACGGTTGTACAAACAAAGATTCTTGTATTCTTCATAAACCTTAGAGTAAAGAAAACCCAAATGGGTAAGTTTTCTATAACCGGGAATAGAACTCATGTTTGGAAACTCTTCCCTAACTATCTGATACATCTTGTTAAAGCTGACTTTATGTTCCAAACAATACTCTGTAAGTTGCCAGGTAGCAACTAGTTTCCTTTCATTGCGAAGAAGGGTGTTTCTCTTTACCTGTTCGCTACGGAACAGATAAATGGTTACGGCAAGCAGGACTATTAGAATGCCATAACCTAAGATTATTTTGAATTTCAATCCAATATTCTTTCATTCTATGTTTTTGTGGTATCAACTAACCATGTGTACAAAAACACATAAAGTACGTAAAGTGAATAACTCCTGCATGAAAATCTGGGATAATTGGGATTAAGATTTGCAATATACACTTTGTGGCCTATATAATGTATAAGCCACAAGTGTTGCCTTTTTTCTCCTTGCTTCCTTTGAAATTTACCAGATTTCTAATACAAGGTATTAGTCAACACGCTCTTAAAGTTTCTGTTTTACACAACTTTACAAATATATGAAAATTGTTCTATTCTACAAGTAAGGTTGATAATGTTTGACTCTTTTTTATGATTCTATAATATGACTGTATTCCTCAAACTCCGGTATGCTCTGCACTTCTTCCTCCTCCATATATAGTTGGATGAAGCGTGCGAATTGTCTGGCGGCGTTTATACCACCTGCAATCCCTAAAGGTATTCTGCCTAATGTACGTTGAGGATTGGCTATTACTATTTCTTCTTCTCCTTTTCCATTGAAAGTCTTCGCATGATGATTACTAAATAGTGTGATTACAACCTGTTCATAAGGTAGTGTTTCTTTTTTTTGAAACATGAAACGACCGGGTATAGTGATTGTTTTGGAATCACGGTCAAAAACTATTCGTCTCCAAGGCTGTAAAAACGCTTTTAGTCCAATAACTATTATAAAGAATAAAGGTTCAAGGAATCATAATGCATTAACGTAACTTTCAGATGTAATTTCTGATGGAGTGATTACTCCCCAATATAAAAGAGCTAAGAACGGGACAAGGAAAATTAGTAAAAAAAAGACTCTTACTGCTATTCCATCATTATTAATGATAATTTGCTTGTTATCAATTCTGTCAAATTTGAATCTGTCACCAAGTAAATCTTTCCAATGATATGGTAAGGTTACATTTTTCAATGTTTCTTTATTATTCAAAGATATTTTAGGGTAAAGATTCCAAATAGCTCTTAGTCCTATATAATAACACAGACAAAATACTATATTAATGGCTAACAATCCAAGTGCCAGATTAGTAAATGTAACGTCTCTATGTTGATTAAAGAACACTATAAAAAAAGTAGTTAGTGGCCATAAGAAAGCACTCCCCAATATTATAGTCCAACACTTTCTTTTATGCCATTTCCCTTTTCTCATTTCGGTTTCCTGACACTCGGTATCTCCTATGATATTCTTGCGATGTTGTCTGTTTTTATTATTTCCGAATTTCATGGTTGTGCCTGTTTTAGTTCGTTTTATTTTCTGAGGAATTTTCAAAATATATCAGTATTAATGAACCGGCTTTTATCATTTCGTTAATTCAATTGATATATTTTACTTCATCCGTTTCACTGTCGCATAGAAAACAGTCGGTCAATACCGTATTGTCCGGGATTACGATGGATTCTATGAACAGGAAATCCGACATTTTGCAACAGAAGGGCTTGTCTGCTTGTATTCTTACATCCAGACACTTCGAAAGCCAGTGATAACAGTCCTAATGTTAAAATCTTGTTGTTCATACGCTATGTTATTTAGTGTTATTTCTTGATAATTTACCGGATAAAGGTATCAAATTACATTGAATTACAGCAATATAATCCTATATTTTTCGTTTAACTCTATATTCAATAAAAATTCCGATAGCATATCCTGGAATAAATGCCAGCAGGATAGACGCGCTTAATACGATAAGCATAAGCAGCCCCCATAGCCAAAGTATCAGAATGGTACTTATAATTTTGCTTTCATACAATATGAATAAGTTTGTCAGCAAAAACAGACCTCCCATATATGCTTCTATAACGAACAGTATTATGTCTGATCCGGCAGAGCCTGATGTCTCCCACAAAAGTGAAGAACCAAATACGATTTGAATTATCACATCAGACAGTAGGAGTTGCAGAAGAGCTACCAGTATGGCAAGAATATTTTTCATCTTATATATTTTCCTTTCTTTAGAGGATAAATAAACGGTAAAGACAGTTCTTTTGCGAATGAAATTGTCGCTATACTATAATCATGACTGATTCTTATTGACATTGACAAAGGGAAATCTTCACACCAATATTCAATGACTGGATACAACGACCCATCCTCAGCGAAATCTGTTTCTGAAGCAAGGTCAATATAATCAGATATAGAAGCGTAACCTTCACATTTTTCTTTTTGCTTTTGGTGAATCTTTTGCGAGGACAAGGCAAAATATATTCTTCTGTCATCAATTTTTCTGATTATGAGTTCTTGAGATATGGTGTCATTTTTATAATACAACGTGTCTATCTTACTCCTGACTGCACACGGCGAAAATGAAGATAAAACATCAGCTTTTCAGACAAATCATAGGTAATTATCCTGCTCTCCAAGTCGCGGTATTGTCTGTCGAAGATTTCTTCATTATAAGCAGCCATAACAAAATTATTATACTTATTTGAATAGACAAATTGGGCTTTGAAACTATTGAACATTCCTGGCAAAGTTATTAATACAAGAATTAAAAGTGTTTTCAGTTTCATATTCAAATTCGTTTTTATTATTCTATTTTTTTGTATCTGTTTGTGCATAGCCGTTGAGACTTAATGTAGCAACGAGAAGCGCAATAATCATTGATTTCATATTATGTATATTATTCGTTTTCTACATTTATATACTTTTCATATTCAGGACCTTCGTACGGAGGGTCACCAAAACCTCGTGAGTTAATGGCAATATCAAAGTTTTCAATATCATTACCGTCTTCAGACTTCCTGATTCTATAGGTATAATATTTTTCTCTGCTGTGTATAGGCGCTTTGGTGTAATCCCAGTCATGCAGATGACAATAGTAAAGCAGAGGGAACGGATTGTTATTGAATTTCAGATTTGTTTTTTTCAGAAAATTATCAATGTGCATACCTTTGCCCAAAACTGCTCCTCCGACAATCATTTTACCCGTAAAATACTGACGTGGGCAGTGGTTCTTTAGCCATTTTAGGTTTTCTTCGGATAGAAAATCATCTAATTCTATATTCCAGTTAATCATTATTTTGCTTACAGGGACACTGTCTTTTCCGCTTTCATCGTGTGATACCATAATGATTCCCAAAGAATCCCATATAAATATTCCGGGTTCCGCAAGACGTTCGTAATGTCCGAATATCTCACACTGTTCTCCTATTGTCATTCCCGGCATGAACGGCTTGCCGTTGTAGGTCATTGTCGTATCTGTAAATACAAACAGGTGTTCCCTGTTCACTCCCTCTTTTTCGTAGTCTATAGGCGGTTCTTCCGGCAGATGTTCTTCCAAAAACCTGTCTGTCTTGGCCATCAGGGCATCTACTTTGCCCAGAATGTTATCTATGCTTCCCATCGCCTTTTCGTGGTTGTAACTGCATCCTGTACAGGAGCTGAGTGCGGACAGGCAAAGCAGCCCGAACCATAGGGCAACGGCTGCCGGAGCGGGGAGGAATGGATGCTTGTTCATCATATCTGCGTATAGTTTCATGGTTTGCCGGAAACAGGCTGTAAGGGTATTGTTCAAAAATCAAAAGAGTTGTGACAGGAAGATGTATGTGTACGGTGAATCTTATGCCCTACGATGTATTTAGCACCGCAGTATTTACATTCATGACGCGCTTCCTTCAGTCCTTCGGAGAATTCAGTAGGAGATTCCACCACAGTGTATGCTTCTTTCCGATGTAAGGTGATACCATGGCAATCCGGACAATATTCATAGAGACCTGTCGCAAGAGGGATGCGCACTTTCACCTTTTCTCCGCAGGCGGTGCAGGTGTACACATGGATGCAGACGGTCTGCAGATTGAGTTCCATTCGTTCCTGTGGGGTGAAGAGCCGGGCGTCTTTCTTTATCTCCTGTGCCGACATCTTGCGGAGGGTCTCTTTTCCGCATTTCGGGCAAGTGCGGCTCTGGCTGAGTATCTGCTTGCGTAATCTCAGTCTGTACCATAGCATCACAGCTGCAATGGCAGGCCATACGGGAACCAGCCACAGCAGGCCGATGAGGGTGCGCCAGGCAAATGCCTGCTCCGTGAGTTGCTGTTCCAAAGCAGTGGCTGCCGTCTTGCCTTTGGGCTGCAGGTAATTTTTCAATCCTTTCCACGTCAGCCAGTTGAGGAGAAGAAGGGAAAGGTTTCCCAATATAAGAAAAGGTAGTGTGGTCATTGTTTGCCTCCTTTCTCGTTGGTTTCTTCGATGCGTCTGTAAGAACGCTCTATGTCTTCTAAAATGTATGCGTCCAGCTTACTGCCGTTGAACTTGAACAGGAAGGCCAGAAGTCCTATATATCCGAAGGTGAATAGGGCGGCACTCAGTACCAGCATCGCCACGTCGCTGAACGCTGCTTCGGAAAACAGCCAAGTGAAAAGTGTCATCCCTGAAAGGCTGATGCACAGCATGGATGCAGCCAGCAGGGCGAGTGTGAGGAATGGGATGAGCATCATTCCTATGAGGCTCCGCCACATTTCTTTGCAGAACTTGGGGTGATGACCGGTGAGGGCAAACCCGAAGAGGGAGCAGCCTGCAGCGGTGAACAGCACAACGAACAGTCCGAAAAATGCCCATGCCACCCACTCCTGCCAGGATCCTGCGGCAAGCATTCCGCCGAGGTCTGTCCAACGGCTGTTCTCATCACACACGATTTGCCATATGTAATACAGCACAGAGGTGAAGACTGCTGTGGAGAGGATGACGAGAACGGACGGTAGGCAGCCTGTCGGCTTTTTGCGGTACTGGCGTATCCGCAACAGTATCAGCATGGAGAACAGCAGTTGGACAGCTATAAGGATATAGAGTCCCGAACCGGTTATTGTTTGTTGTTCCATAGGCATGTTTTTTTAATGGCTTGTTATCTATTTGTAATACAGCAAATATAGAAAATGATTCTTTAGTATGCTTATAGATGGATTTTTTTCACCGGAATGTGTTGTAGAACATGTTTGAACATGCTTTCTTGCTGTGTTTCCGTATCCCACATTTCCGCCATTTTCATGTGATTTAAAATTAGCTTATTATAGCCTGTTTCTTATCTCTTGAATATTTTCTTCTTCCATTTTTGCAACTCTATTGTTGCCTCAATGTAAGGACCATTTACTTTGATGAGTAAATCTTCAAATTCTGCTTTCTTCAGGGCAGGTTTGCCATATTTCTGTCTAACAGTCTTTACCAGTTCCTTGAAGCTTGTTTTGTTCATCTTCGTTTCGCAAGCCATCGATATTAATTTGCCTTGTGCATTGGTTACTAAATTCAGTTTCCCGAAGTCGGTATCACAAAAAGTTGCTTTCTTGGTAACGAGACTATCCATACTTATATAATGTATTAAAATCGGATATCTCTCAGAAAAAGAAACGTTCATGTTTTGTGTGTATTTCACATAGTGATAGTTTACTTCTTTGCTGGTCTCTTTGGGATTATCGAAATCAATATATGGAGAACATAAACGTTCCACATCGATGTCATAGTCCGGGTTATCCATGTTGATAATCTGTTTGTCTGATTGTGCATGGGCTGTTGCACCGGATAAGCATAAAAATGCTGTCAATCCAATGATGATAAGTGTTTTAATTTTCATATTCGTTCATTTTATAATAAATGGTCAGCTCCTGTTTCTTCGGATATTTACCGGTGTATCACCGAGATTCCGCTTGCAGAAATCAGACAGGTAAGACTGGTTCGCAAATCCACATTCTTCGGCAATCTCCGGTAAGGGAAGGTGTGTAGTCCTCAACAGTTTCAGCACTTGCTCGGCACGTTTTTGCCGAAGCCACTGGGCTACCGGACAGTTAAACAATCTCAGGAATGTCCGACGGAAGGTAACGGTGCTGTTTGCTCCGCATAGTTCCGCCAATTCTTCTGCTGTCTTCGCTTCATTATGGCATTCCATCACTTTCTGAATGAAAGAATGGTCGGTATGGATACCGAGCAGTTCTTCCGCTTGCAAAATGATTTTACGGTTGATATGTTCGTAGGAGGCGTCGAGCAGTTTGAATGATACCTCAATGCCTTCTGTCGGTTCGGAAGTGGAAGGCATTCCGCATTGTATTCTCGCTTCGCGGAAGTAGTAGAGCATTCTGTGATAGATGGCTTCCAGATGTTCTTCACGATGCCTTTGTAGCAATCGGCATAAAGTCAGTAACTCTTTTACGCAGCAATAATGCGTGTACCATATTTGCAAACGCATAACATAGCGGGTGGATTCTGCTTCACCGGCAGTCATGAACAGCTCCAGCCATCTCTCAAAGTCCGGCTGTTCATGGCTAATTGCTTCGGGAAGCCCGTTCATCCATCCGGCAATCATATTCATGAATTCCATGTCCGATGCAAAGGGACGTAGTTGCCGCTCTCTTCTCTCCTCCGGCATATCCTTGGATATGGTCACACAAAGCATACGCAAACGTGCTTCCTGGGGATCGTCCGGTTGCAGGCGTGAAAGGAGATAACCGCTTATTGAAAAGCTTTTGTCCATAGCAGAGAAAATTTATCGGTTTTCAAACCTGAGGGCCACCGTCATGCGGAATGCTACGGGTTTTCTGTTTTGGGTGGCAGGTATAAATTCGGGAAGCCGTTGGATGGTATATAGTGCTGCAACTTCCAATTCGGACGATGTGCTCTCCCGGTTTTCCACCTTGGCATCCTTCGCTTTGCCGTCCTTTCCCACTGTGAAGGATACACTTACATTCCCTTCGGCATTTCCCTGGTTTCCGAGGCCGGCATTATAGGCCATCCAATGGCGCACGGCAAGCCTGAAATCCGGGAATTTCGCGAACGGTCCTTCCTTGAACTTGGGAAGTTCTCCGTCTGGAATGTTCATATATCCCTTGGCGGTGTCCGGGACAAGGTCTTCCTCTGTAAATAGCTCGCCGGTGTCGTATATGCCTGCTGCCGGATTGATTTCCATGCTTCGGACATCTGATGAGAGATCATTGAAATTGCACCAGTTACCGACGCTGATGCAGTCGATGAACGAATCATATTTCGTTTTTGTCACCATTAGGCACACTTCATACCAGGTATGAGGTTGGCTGCCTCCGCCAACAATTTTCCGTTCTCCCTTTTCGTTCTCTTCAAGATAAATCACGGCATCCTTGTGCTCCGGATTCGGCTTGCGTACATATAGTTGGATAGTTCGGTCATTCACATGCCATCCATAATTCCGATGTCCGAAATACTCTTCTGTGACAAAGCATTGGGGGCCGTACTTTTCTGCAATGGCATATAGCAGGGAATCTACATTTGCCGCTCCGTCCAGCCTTCCCTGTGCTAGAATGCCGATCAGTTTTCCTGATTTGTCCGCCAGCATGCCGGTATATGGGAATTCAAAGTTCCCGAAGCGGGCAAGCACTTCTCCGTAGTTTGTTTCTACCGAGCTGTATTCCTGAATAACCGCCTTTTTGCCTTCCTGGGTTTTACATTTCACTTCTTCCTTCATGAAATAGCGGAATGATTCGTCATAATCCCCGTCGTATGGCTTTGCCTTGGAATAATACTTGTCCACCTTCATTCCGAACTCCACATTTTCCAAATCGTATGCACCCTCACCCCAGTATTGAGGCTGTGCGGCACTGATGCCGCAAAAGAAACTCAAGATTCCCATGATAAAAATAGTTTTCATGATTTGCATGTTTTTGTTAATATTGATATACTGTATTAGAAACGGCTGGATGAACCTCCGCCTCCGGATGATCCTCCTCCGAAACTGCCGCCTCCGCCACCGCCTGAGCCTCCCGAACGTCTGGAAGAGGTGTTGATTTTCGGTATTGTATAGCCTACCATGTATTCGGCATCGCAATGCATACATCGATGGCGAGCCTTCATCAGTCCTTCTGATAAAGTGGTGGCTTTAATAATAGTCCGATATTTTTCTTTCTTGTGCAGCGTCATTTGCCCGCAGGAGGGGCAGCATTCATAGCCGTCCTTTTTAAGCGGTATCCGGATTTTCACCTCTTCGCTGCAAGCGGAGCACCGGTAGATGCGGATGTATGCCGTCTTCAGTTCTGTTTCTTTGCGTTCGCTTTCAGTCAGCCGTTTCGTATCCTTTACCAACTCGTGCAAAGGAATCTCCCGGAGGGTTTCCCGGTTGCATTTCGGGCATGTCCGGCTGCGCCTGATGGTCTTTTGTTTCTGGATGCCGAAATACCAGCAGGCAATACCCAGAATGGCGGGCCACACCGGTACCAGCCAGCACAGTCCGAGCAGGGTGCGTACAGTAAAGGGTTTTCGGGTCGCCAGCAAGGTCAGAGTGGCTTCCGTCCCTTCGTCTTTTGGCGTCATCCTGTGTACCGCCGATTTCCATACAAGCCAGTTTATAAGTATCAGCATCAGGGCAAATACGATAAAGACCAGGGAAGGGGTGGTACGCCGGAACTTTTTTATCCATGCTTCCGGTGGTGCTGCCTGATAGTCACTTCCGTACAGAACTTCCGCCACCGCCTTGACACCTTCAATCATTCCTGTATTCCAGTCATTTTCCCGAAGATGCGGCACCATGGTTTCCATCTGTATTCTTTTGCAAATGGCATCCGGCAATACACCTTCCAGGCCATACCCGGTCTTGAAGGTGATATCACGAATATCCCGGGTCAGCAGAATCAGCAGTCCGTTGTCATCTTCCGCCTTGCCGACACCCCACCGGTTGAACAGCGTAACGGCAAATTCATGCGGATCCTCTTCTCCGATGCTGTTCAAGGCGACAACTGCCACTTCTATGGTCAGGGAGTCTTCCAGTTGTTGCAATATATTGTTGATTTTATTTTTCGTTTCACTGTCCAATATATGGTCAGGGTCGGATACCCAATTGTCCGCATTGTATGTCTTGGGATTAGGTACATCATCGACCGTTCCCCATGCCATCGGGCAGAAACCCACCAGAACGGCTATGCAGATTATAAGTTTTCGTATCATATAGTGCCTCCTTTCTCATGATTATTCATATCGACTGGTCTGAAAGAACGTCTGCTGTCCTTTTCATCGTATTCTTTTAATTTCTCGCTGTTCATTTCCAACAGGTAAACGACGAATCCGGAAAATCCAAGCAAGCACATCACGCAGAAAAATAAGAGCAGAAGCATCCAGCCCCAGCTGATATAGTCAAACATGGGTGAGGCAAACCTCATGCAGATAATATAGGCAAACCCAAATGCCGCAACCAATATTCCCAATGCCATGATGGGAAACAGCAGGATTACTGCCAGTGTTTTCCATATCAGTTTGCAGAATTTGGGGTGACGGCCTATGACAGCATAGCCAGCCAAAGAGCAAACGGTAGCAGATACCAGTATCATTATCAGACAGATAAATCCAGCCATCAGCCATTCCACAGGAGAAGCGGCGGCGAGCGACCCTCTGTTCTCTGCAAAGATATTGGCAAACAGTCCTTCATTGATGATAAGATGCCCCAGACTGAACAGTACGGTGGTCAGAGCAAATACAATCATGAAAATAACACCCGCTGCCAGACAGCCTAACGGCTCTTTGGAGTCCTGCTTCCTTCTCCAGATAATTAGTCCGGTTATCAGAATCTGTAGTACAATCAGGATATATCCTTCCATAGGCTCGGTCAGTTAAAAATGACGGGGAGAGTGGCGACAAAGGAGATTGCTTTTCCCTTCCATTTTGCCGGGACATACTTTATGCCGTAGAGGCAGTCGCAGACCGCTTTTTCCAATAGCGGATGGGGGTCTCCGTTTATTTTCACGTTGCTGGCAACGCCGTCAGCCCCGATGGTTATTTCCGCCATCATTCTTCCTGTAATTCCTTGCTCGACTGCCTCTTCCGGCTTCCTGAGCAATTGTGCCAAGACCATGTTCCATTCGTCCGGCATTCCTGTCTGCGGGTTGATGGGCTTGGCTGGCTGGAAATCAGGACTGAAATAATCCACTTCCTCTATCTCTTCCGGTTCGGCCTGCTTTTTATTGTCCGGTGATTTTTCGGTGCACAACCATTCGATAAGTTCGTTGCATCGTTCGCGGTTGATTATTAACCGGGATGCTTCTCCTTCCGATGGGGCAAATACAGTTATCTCGGCAATTTTCCGTCTCTTTTCGACCGGCATGTAGAGCAGCAGGCTGTCCCCCTGCAAGGCAACCGTGTAGTGCTTTCCCATCACTCCGATAGCGTCTGTATCGTCATTTCCCTCTGAATCTTCATCTTCCATAAAGTGTTTCAAGGTCTCTTCCAGGTTGTTAGGGTCGATGCCATTTTCTTTCAACCACTCTTCAAACGTGATTTTCCTTGTACTATTTTTCAGAATCTTGTCCAAATCTCCTGTTGTGGCTGTTGAAGAGGACGGCTCGTACCAGTTCCCGTCCCTGTGATAAAGGCGCTTCATGCCTTTCAGTTTGTCGAGAGTCTCTGCGTCTGCGGAAATGATGAAGCCGTTGTTGTCAACCTTTTCTATGGAAAAAGTCTTGCTGCCCCAAGTCACCTGCACCGGTTTGTCTCCAAAATCCTTTATGGGTACTGTGATGCGGTCATATTCCTGAGGCATATAGAAAGACAAGGAGATGTGTCCGCCTGCAATTTCCTGATAAGGAACAGTCAGTGGTATCTGTAATCCGAACCATATATTCAACATGTCTTTGTTCTTGGCATAGTCGCCGCCCTCAAGCAAATAGATGTCTTCTTCCGGGTGTATATAGACCGGTTTACCCTGCTTGTCAGTCAAATGAAGCTGCAAATCAGTCTCCAGGTCGAAGAAAAGTTCTTTGCAGAACCCCGTGAAGTTCCCGTTCTCATCCTCGTGATAATACTTTTCCCACAGGCCGGATCCTTGCCGACCGCCGAAATATGAAGATACATCTTCTTCTTTGCCTCTTAGCATGAGGTTGAAAAAGATAGAAGAATCCTTGTTCGGCTCTATGAATGCCTTGTCAAAACACATGAACAGTCTTGACAGGCTCTTTTTAAAGCTTTCGTGTTTGAATTTGTCCGCCCATTTTTCCCAAGGGAGCCTCTCCTGTTTGAACTCTTGGTTCTCTGTCAATGAATCAAGTTCGCCGAATGCCGCTCCAGTCTCGAACTGATAGAGCACTTCAAGTTGCTCCATGGCCTCTTTTTTCTCTTCTTCTGTCATTTTCGTCTTGTTTTGTGCCCATGCTCCCAGTACGAGATATGCAAGCAGGACGGTTGATAATAATCTTTTCATGATGAATGGTTGTATTGTGTTTTCATTAGAATAATACAGGAATAATGGCAACAGATGCAACGCATTCGCCGTCATATTTTGCCGGCATGAACCTCATGCGGTAGATGCAATCCGTTACAGTTTCGCTCAAAACCGGATGCGGCGAGCTTGTAATTTCCACTTTGCTGACAGCACCATCGGCCTCAATTACCACCGTAGCCATCACCTTGCCCGTAATGTTCTGCCCGACAACTTCCTGTGGAAGTGTAATCATCTGCGACAGTTCGGCGCTCCACTCGCTTGATGTGCCTGTCGTGATATGTAGCGGAACGGCAGGCTGGAATCCGTTTTCAGACAGGTCTATTGTCTCCGTGTCTTTTTCATATAAATGCCAGTCAATGGCATTGCGTCCCTTGGTCAGTGTCCGGGCATATTCGACTCCCATTTTCAAATGTCCCTCCAGATAATCCCTGAAACCTTCAAGCACCCGGTCCTTATCAAGCCGCAATCCGCTGGCCGTTTGTTTTTCAGGAATATCCCACTCGGCACCGGCCCTGTATATTTCGACGGCATCCATTCCGTTCATAAAGACATAACCATAAACTACGCCTTGTCTGTATGCTTTGTTCAATTCTGCTTTGATGGCTTTGTTCATAAGACATATCGAGTCGCAGTCCTGACACAGAATCGCATTTTTAAAACATTCTGTTATAGTCATGGCACTCCTCAGTCCGTCTTCAAAAGCGGCCATGATGGCAGGACTGTTCCCACGGGAAAGTAGCATTGCATCAAACTCCTCTCTGTGGGCTTCCCCTATAAACCATTTATATTCCATGATCCAGCCAGCCTGTGCTACTCCCACTGCATATGAAATCATATCGTTAGGTGCCAGCAATGCATTTCGTTCATCAGGAGTGAGCCTCCTGTTGTCTTTCAGTTTGCGGATTCCGTCCGGAACGGCAGGGGAGTCAAATTTTGCAATTGCCGAAGCCAGGGCTTCCGCTTGGGTGATGTCATTGCTTGCTGTGACGGTATCTATCCACTCTGGAAGAATAAGGGCATCGTCGGCATGCTCTTGACACAGGAAATAAGGTCTGTTGTGATTTGCGATGTCGTAATAGCGTTCTTTCTCTTTATTGAAAAAAGAAAACCATTTATCGGATAAGGTGTCATAATGCCGGGACATCTCATTTTCAGAAGCGATATGCTTCCTTACCTGTTTCAGCACATCGGAAATTGCGGCGTCGATATAATCTAGTTCCGGATAGGGATTTGTTGAGTATGCTCCCATAAGGGCTCCGTTGCGGAAGCAGGTCCTTTCCATTCCGGTACTCTCTGCAATGTCCTTCAATTGTTTCCAGAGCGAGGAATAGTCTTTTAGTACGATTTCTTTCCAATGCTTTACGCCAAAGTCATAGCCGGCGTGGATATACGGAGCGTACTCTTTCCTGTAAGTTTTCACCTTGACGGATTTCCGGGCAAGCCTATCATAGGCGGTGGTATAGCATAAACTGTACACGATAGGATCCAGTACATCAATTTTGTCTCCCGGTTGGGGAAATTGTACCTTGGGTGCCGCTTTCTTTTCAATAGCCATATTCCATACCGTATCCTTTGTCACCTTTATATCAGGCTCCTCTTCGGTTATCCGGTTTGTATTTTGAGCTCCGGCTGACAATACCATGCCTGCAAACAAAGCTATGAATGCTATTTTTTTCATAGCAGCTTTTACAGGATAAGACACCTTCATATCATTCCAAAAGTAATTGTATAATTTATATATTGCGAGAATCTGATTATTCAGGATAGAGAATAGAAAAGGAAAGTAGGAAAACGCTTGGTTAGCAAAGGTACAGCTCGGCAAACGCAAAATAGTGAAAAGCCATCCTTTCATGGCTATGAATCCGACCGATGCCTTTTGCCGGTAGTAAGAGCCGGGGCTCGTCAGATAATTTTTCTTCTCCCAATCACAGGGGTTGGGAATAAAGCCGGTTTTGACTTTCGGTGGCAGACTGTCACCCCAAGCGTTTTTTATTATAGCAATTACGTTTTTCATAATCTTATCCGTTTTTTCTGCGTAAAAATAGCCAAATCCTACACATGGTTTCTTATGAATGCTGATAAGTTTTACGGATTTCTATTCATTCATGACCAATTATCCGACAATTATCCAACACACATGGATTCCATTATTGAAAATCAACATTTCGGACTGACCCCATTTTCGCCACCGGACTTGAATGCCACACTATCTAACAAGAAAGTGTGGAGCCGGTTTACTTATTTGTATTAGAGGTTCTGGTAAAACCCGGAAGCAAATAAATGAAAACAGTACCCCACACCTATATCGCATGTCATTCGCATACGGATACATGTGACAAGTGTTACTGCTCAGCCCTGCTTCCATTTTGAAATTTACCAGATTTCTAATACAAGGTGTTAGCGAAACACATCAACTATATATGTCAGTCGTTTGCACGACTTTACAAAGATAGGCAATGTTTTCGGATAAGCAGCAAGGAGTACTGTTTATTTTGCAAAAATACATGTATCGCTCAAAATTTCCGATATGATTTCTGACTAAAATATTGGAAAACTGTTCACTTTCCTTCTTTATGTGATTTGTCGGCTCCTTTTCTGATACCAGTACGGAAAAGCGACTCCGGAGCTTTTTTGGGGGGGGATACGGTTTGGCGACGTTTCCGCCGTTAAACCGTCCGGTTTTCGTTTAACGAAAACACACCCTGCTGTCCGCAGGAGCGGACCACGTTTATCCAATAATTATTGTGTACAAGCCTGTTGTATGGCTATTCTCCTGTGATTTACGGGACATTTCCATCAGATATTTACCAGCAGCTCACCCCATTAAAAGGTGGATATCTTTCCATAACCATGTGACTTACACCCATAGTTCAGGAATAAAGAGACGCATATACGGGAAATCTGCCCTTTCCATACCCTATTTCATCGCCAAATCGTTACCTGTCTGTTTTCTATGCTCCGCTTATCTTTTGAAACTCAAAAAGTTAAAGAGAACTACGCTATTTTTTAAACGTTGGGTACTTCTACTTATAAGGAAAAGGTGAAACCGATTGTGGATAAGGCGTTGGGCGGAAGCTTGCGGCTGTTCATACAAAAGGTGTATGAGGGGAGCTATTTCTCACGCAATGAAGAAGTGGTGCTCCACGCCAATGCGAATCTACCGAATGGGAGCACGCTTGAGCAGATGAATACACAGATAAAACGGATGGAAACCTATCTGAGTGGATTTAAGGAAATCAAACAGTTTCAAGCGTCCGTAGAGAGTGCCCGTAAGGCATCTATCCATATCTATTTCACCAAAGAATACCAGAAAAGCGGGTTCTCTTATACGTTGAAAGCTAATATGATAAGTAAGGCTCTTTAATTGGGTGATGGAGATTGGAGTATCTATGGGTTGCAGGATCAGGGATTTAGTAATAGTGTGCGTGAGAATGCGGGTTCTTTCCGAGTGAAGATGTACGGGTACAATTATGACGAACTTTACGATTGGGCGGAGAAACTGAAAGTAAAGCTATTGGAGCATCGGCGGATTAGAGAAGTGACGATAGGTTCTGGTGTCTCGTGGTGGAAAGATGATTATATGGAGTTCTACTTCAATCTGAACAAACGGCGGATGGTTGAAGAAGGAATTGGAGCCGGAGGGTTGTTTTCCGTTATCCGTCCGATATATGGGCGAAATATGGAAATCGGCTCAGTACTGACGGAGGAAGGAACGGAAAAGATAAGGCTTTCTTCCCGACAATCAGAAGAAAGGGATTCGAAAAAGGACAGATGCCGCAAGAGGTGGCAAAGGAAAACCAGCAATACCGCTTGTGCCTGCAATACGAGTATATAGGTTCTTCGGAACAGGAGCATAAATTGCTGAAGAAGGATTTGGAGAAGTTTAATGAAGTCCTTCCGATGGGATATACTGCGAAATCAGAAGATAACAACTGGTCGTGGGGTGGAAAGGATAATAAACAATATCTTCTGCTTCTGATCGTAATTGGCATTATATTCTTTATTACGAGTATTCTTTTTAATTCGTTGAAACAGCCGTTGGCTATTATTTTTGTGATTCCGGTATCTTATATTGGCGTGTTCCTGACGTTCTATTGGTTCAAACTGAATTTTGACCAGGGAGGTTTTGCTTCCTTTGTCCTGCTTTGTGGCATCACGGTGAATGCAAGCATTTATATATTGAATGAATATAATGCAGTTCGTAAGCGTTTTCCGTGTCTTGCACCGTTACGGACCTATGTGAAGGCATGGAATACAAAGATAATACCTATCTTCCTCACAGTTGCTTCTATCGTTTTGGGATTTATTCCTTTTATGGTAGGAGCGGAAAAGGAGGAATTCTGGTTCCCGTTGGCGGCAGGCACTATTGGCGGGTTGATAATGTCAGTGTCGGAGTGTTTTTTTTCCCGTACTGACACTGAAGAAGAAGCGTAGCTTTACCTCCTCTAAAGCTGTGCTTTAGGTATGCTAAAGCATAGCTTTAGACTGGATAAAGCTACGCTTTTGTTTTTACCAATTATTTCCCGCATTACTGCTGTTAATAAGCATTTCTACTCTTTGTTTGTACAAGTTCGCTCCTTCGGCAATGTTCTTTCCCGCATCCGCGGTTCCCATTCCATATATCACAATGGGGGTCTGCCATACCATGCCCGAGTGAATTGCACTTCCCTGATAAGGGCGCAAAAGTTCGTCCGTAGTGAATCGGTTTCGTCCACCACTGCGATAGGCCTCGTATTCCGAACCGGTAGTTGTCACTACCATCAATGGCTTTCCGGCAACGGCCGGAGTTTTGGATAAGAATGTGAAAACCTCGTCCTGCCATTTTTTTAATAATGACGGTGCGCTCATCCAATAGAAAGGAAACTGGTAGATAACGGCCGAAGTGTCGGAGATGATTTTACTCCATTCGTCGACATTGAAAGCGATATCTTCCGACAATTCGTAAAGGTTGAAAACCGCTACTCCCTCGATGTCACTGACAGCGTCAATTAATGCCTTGTTCGCTTGTGAGGCTTTAATGTTGGGATGTGCCAGCAGAATCACTACTTTTCTTAAATCTTTATTCATATTCAATCAGTTATTTAGGATGATACAACTACTTATAAATAATATAAGGCTTAAAAATAGGAAAAAGTTCTCGAAAAGCAATATCTTAATTAAAAATAAAACAATCTCTCTTTGCTTTTGAATTTGTATTTTTGCATCCGCGTCATTGAGGCGTTACTTTGGAATTTTAGATAAAATTTAAATAGTATGATGATAGATTTTGCACAGTTCCCTTCTCCTTGTTATATTATGGAAGAAGAACTCTTAAGAAAGAACCTTACATTGATCAAAAGCGTAGCCGACAGGGCGGGAGTGGAGATTATCCTTGCTTTCAAGTCGTTTGCCATGTGGCGTTCTTTTCCTATATTCCGTGAATACATACGTCATTCAACAGCCAGTTCGGTGTATGAAGCTCGTTTGGCGCTGGAAGAGTTCGGGAGCAAGGCACATACGTATTCTCCTGCCTATACGGAGCAGGATTTTCCTGAAATCATGCGTTGTAGTAGTCATATCACATTCAACTCGATGGCCCAATTCGAACGTTTCTATTCGATGACGGTTGCCGAAGGAAGCGGTATCTCATGTGGTATTCGTGTAAATCCCGAATACTCGGAAGTGGAAACAGAACTTTATAATCCATGTGCGCCAGGTACCCGTTTTGGAATAACGGCAGACTTGCTGCCGGAGACATTGCCGCAGGGAATTGAAGGTTTTCATTGCCATTGTCATTGCGAGTCCTCCTCGTATGAGCTGGAACGTACATTGGAACATCTGGAAAGCAAGTTTTCCCGTTGGTTTCCGCAGATTAAATGGTTGAATCTGGGGGGCGGACATCTGATGACACGCAAAGATTATGACACTGAGCATTTGATAAAACTGTTGAAGGAATTGAGAACGCGTTATCCACACTTGCAGATAATCCTGGAGCCCGGATCGGCTTTTACTTGGCAGACAGGGGTACTGGCTTCCGAGGTTGTGGATATTGTGGAAAGTCGTGGAATCAAGACAGCTATTCTGAACGTCAGTTTCACCTGCCATATGCCGGACTGTCTGGAAATGCCATATCAGCCTGCCGTGCGTGGTGCAGAGATGGGAAATGAGGGGAAATACATCTATCGTCTTGGAGGAAATTCCTGTTTGAGTGGTGACTATATGGGACTGTGGAGTTTCGATCACGAGTTGCAAATCGGAGAGCGTATCGTGTTTGAAGATATGATTCACTATACGATGGTGAAAACGAATATGTTTAACGGAATTCATCATCCTGCCATTGCTATCTGGACCAAAGAGGGGAAAGCTGAAATATACAAGCAATTTTCTTATGAAGATTATCGTGACCGAATGAGTTGATAATCAAATTGATTGTTTTGCATCGGGTGCAAGGTGAGCAGATTTCTTTGAAAAAAGTGTGCAGAATGTTTGCAGGTTTACGGAAAATGCCTACCTTTGCAACCGCAAACGAAAAAATGCGGAAATAGCTCA
>UMHW01091979.1_pt1 | contig 32926 bp, 34 predicted proteins | sample 1965631 | NCBI WGS metagenome assembly UMHW01 (sample SAMEA4836107, study PRJEB28245) | human gut metagenome | biome: gut microbiome; material: fecal sample | place: Denmark | collected 2008
TATCACAGTTAGAAATTGAAATTGTATCGGAAAGAACTAAATTTGGACTTAATGGAGCAATTAAGTCAAGTCATTTACCAGGTCCTGCCCCACTAGGATATAAGAAAGATGGTAATAAAAAAACTATTGTTGATGAAACAACTAAACCTGTTATTGAAAGAATATTTAAGTTGTATTTGGAAGGCAAAAGTTTTCAGCAAATATCAAATATCTTTAATGAAGAAAATTTATTAAATCCAAAGAAATGGAAAGACACGACTATTCAAAAGATAATTGATAACAAAATCTATATGGGTGATTATGAGCAATATAAAAGAATTGCTAAAAAAGAAAACAAAGAACCCGTTATTTATATGAATGTTGTTGAACCAATAATATCTCGTGCAATATGGGAAGAGTGCCAAAGACAAAAAGAAATTAATCAAAGAACTTATACAAGAGATAGAGTTTATTTATTCTTTCAAAGGATTAAATGCCCCACTTGTGGCAGAATAATGAAGTGTAAAGGTTCTGGTGGTAAAAAGAAAAAATATATGTATTATAATTGCGAGAAATGTCATCTAAATTATCGTGAAGATAAAATTGAAGAATGTTTAATGCAATTTATTTATGATTTAGTTGAGTATGATATGGCAGTTAAAAAGTATTTTTTACCTATTCTAGCAGACCACAAACCAACAAAAACTGATGATATAGATAAAGATATTAGAGGGTTAGAAAAACAAAAAGAACGCATTAAAAAAGCATATATGAGCGGTATTGTTGAAATGGAAGATTTTTCAGAAGATTATAAACTAATTGAAGAAAAATTAGAAATTTTAGAACAAAAGAAATCCGAACTATTAAATCTAGATAATATAACATTTACCCCACAACAATTAATGGCAGATAGAGATATAGAGCGCGAGACTATGATAAGATTAGACACCTTAAATGATGTTGTTAAAACAAATTGGGAAAGTAAAACTAAAGATGAAAAACAAGAATTTATATCTAAATTTATTGAATCAGTTATTCTAATAAAAGATAAAAATAATGAACTTCATATAGAAAAAATTAATTTCAGAAAGAGTTATATAAATAACTTAATGAAGTTTTTAGATAAAGGAATATTAGATGTATTAGTACCAGTTGAAATAAATGGTAAAGAAGAATTTATTATTGGTAGTCCTAATGTTTCTAATGAACAAGTACAAGAATATTTAGATAGATTAAATGAATTTTATGAAACAAAAATGTATGAACTTTATGAAAAAGTTGATGAAGATACAGGTAATATTATTGGTGAATTTACACCTAAAAAAGATGAAAAGATTATAAGAATAGTGCCTATTTCACCTACTGAAATAAAAACAAAATCAATTATAAATAAAGAAGATATTGAAACAAAATATGGAATTGTTACTTACAATCCTAACAAACCAAATAAGAAAGGAAATGATTAAATTATGGAATTAAAATATACAAGAATTGGTGATTATGAATTACCAAATTTAACTTTAAATGATAATAAAAAAAGGACAATTAATAAGTATGGAATGTTAAGACTTGATTATTTAAAACAACATAAAAAAGCACTTTACACTACACTTTTAATGAAAGATGAAATTACTAATCATCTTGTTTCAGTAAGTAAAAATGCAGAAAATTTATTAAATAACTTGATGGAAAGTTATAAAAAATCAGATGAAAAACTATCTGAAAAGAATAAAGAAATAAAACAACTTGAATGGGTAAAACTAATGAATAATTATAAAAATACAGCTGAAGAAATCATATTAAATGAATTAATTTATACTGGAAATGTGTGAGTACGTACTCACATATCGTGTCTAGCAAGCACTGAATTTGTACTCCCATACAAATTCTATATGGGAATTCCCATACCCTTAAATTTTTAGAAAGGAGATTTCAAATTATGAGAATAAGAAATAATAAAGTTAATGTATTTTTAAGTGATGATGAGAAGTTTATTTTAAAAAGAGATTCAGCAAAATTAAACTTATCTCAGTCTGAATATATTAGAAATTTAATTATAGGATATGAGATTAAAAATCCAATAATTAAAGAAGAACCAAAACCTAAAAAAGAAGAATATGTTATGGAGAATATTGCTAAAGCACTAGAAGAAAATGTTGAATGCTTAATTAAAGTTAAAAATAAATTTCACTATCTTGGCTACTTTGAAGATGAACGAGCAATAGCAACTAAAATCGAATATTTAAAATTACAAAATACCACACTTAAAAAATATATGCCTAATGATAAAGACAATGCCAATTAAGCATTGTCTTATTAATATATAATTATTTTAATTTTAACATATACAATTTTCTTAAAAATCCATTTGATAAAGTTGTTTCTTTTACAAATTTTAATCCAACCTTTTCAAGAGTTTTACAACTTCCAATATTATCTGGATGAGCCATAGAAATTATATAATCAAATTCTAAATCTTTAGCTAATTGTAATTCCATAGTTTGTAATTTAGTAGTAATGCCATTTCCTCTATATTCTGGTAAAACCAAATTACCGCCTAGTTCACAAACCTTAAATTTTGTTAGTCCAAATTCTTCTTTAAAATCTGCTAACATATCTTGTGAAACATATAGTTGTGCCATCCCAACAAGTTTTTCTCCATCATAAGCACCATATAAAGGTGCATAATTTATTTCATCAAACATACTATCTAATTCCCATTGTTCGTATGGAATAAAATGTGCTTGATCAGGCAATCCTTTTAAAACAACATCAATAAGTTTAAATAATTGTTCCTTATCTTTTTCTTCTATTTTCTTATAAATTAAATTCATAATTTTTTCCTCCATTAACTTATATTAAATTTCTCAATATTTCAGTAACGTTTTTCATATCTTTTTCTGTTGACATTATAGTTATCAATAAATTCTTATCTTTATTTAAAATGATATATTGTCCGTTTGAACCATCTCTAAAAATATAACCATCTCTTGATATAAATGTAAAATATCCTATTCCTATTTTAGGTAATACTCTTTCAGATTTATAAGCAGATGGTGTTTCTAATTTCATTGAACACATTTCTTTTATCCAATTGCTTGAAATAATTTGATTATTATTATATTTACCATCGTTTAGTAATAATTGACCTATCTTATGAAAATCTGAATGTTTAAGATATAATCCAGTGGCACCTGGACAATACTTGCCATAGTTTTCCCATTTGTAATCTAAAATTTTTAATTTTTTAAATATGTTTTCATTAATAAAATCTGTTAAATTTTGATTAAATGCTTCTTGAAAGAAAACAGATAAAATGAATGGCTCTACATTGTTATATGCAAATCTAACTCCTACTTCATATGGAATATCATAGTTTAAAGCATAATCTACTAAGTTATCTTTATCAATGTCTTGTATAAATCTTTCAGACATCATTTGTGATTCATAACCAGTAGTATGAGTAAGTAAATCCTTTATTGTCCATTCTTTAATTTTCTCAATATTACTTTTATTTGTTATATTCACTATATCTTTAATTGTTGGAAAAATTTTAGTATTTAAATCTAATGGCTCTCCTGCTATTGATAGACCTTTATCAATTGCTATTCCAATAGCAATAGCAACTAATAATTTAGCACAACTTCTTAATTCATGTAATTGTTCATCTTTATAAAAATACTTTTCAATATTTCCATTTTGTTCAATAAAGACACTATCGATATTTATACTTGGTAAAGTTTTAGATAATATACTTAAATTATTTTTTACATCTTCTATATTAAGCAAATTAATTCCTCCTTTCAACAAGTTTTAAAATACTATTAAAATTATACTATAAAACCAATAAATTTTCTATATTTTGCCTTATATTCATTTAAAATACAACAAATAAATGATATAATATTTCAATAAAATATTTTTTAGGAGGGGTATATGGATATAAATAGTTGGGCGAAAAAAATAAACTGGGAAAAAAGAATAAAAGCAGTATGCAAACCTTGCTGGGAAATACGATATTGTCCGTATGGTCCAATGGTTGAGTATATGCCAACTAAGGATATTGACAAAGAAAAAATATGCAGAATATTTGGACATGTTTGTCCTGTATATGTAGTAGCAGAACCCTTTACTGAGACAAAAGAATTAAGAACAATTTCTAGAAGTATTCCCCGTGAAGTACAATTAAAAGTTAGTAGACGAGATAATAATGTGTGTCAATTATGTTCAAAAAATGTTTTAGATAAAGATATTCACTTTGATCATATTATTCCTTGGTCAAAAGGTGGTTCCTCAGACGAAAACAATATTAGAATATTATGTAAAAAGTGCAACTTAGAACGAAGCAATGATTTTGAATCGGAACTATTAGTCACAAATTTTAAAGAGTTATCTAGTGGCCTTATTGATATCACACAAGAGATGTTATACGACATCATAGTATCTCTTAATATAATAAATAAATTAAAAACACAGATTAGTACTACTTTAAGCATTGAAACCATATTATCATCACTAAAATTAACTGATGAACAAAGAGAAAATGCTGAAGTGGTTTATAAGTTGGCATTTGAGTTAGACGATTTTATTTCCAATTATATGAATGATGATTTTACCAAAACAGATGTTGAAAAAATAAAATATAGACTAGGATATAATACAAATAATCAAGCTCATTCAATTTTTGAAACGACTAACAAATTTAAAGTAACATTTAGAAATATACAAAAAATAGAAAATAGATTATTTAATTTTATAGGATTAAACATTAAATACATTGATGACGAACAACAATCGAAACAATATGATATTGAAATGATAAAGGAAATAAACGATTGTGTATTACAATCAACATAGAAAGGAGTTTTTACGTGAAAGAAATATTAAAAGAATCAATAAAAACACATTATGAAAATAAAGATTATACTGAAGTTGTAAGAGATGCTTTATTATGTTTAACCACAGAAATAAGGAAAAAATCAGATTTAACTGATAGTGACGGAGTTGATTTAATAAATAAAGCTTTTTCTGAAAAACAACCTTTAATCAAAATAAATAAGCTTGAAACAACAACTGATAAAAATAAACACAGAGGCATTATGGATTTATCAAAAGGATTAATTGAATATTTTAGAAATCCTATGAGTCATTCGAAACAAGAATATTCTAAAAAAGTAGCTGATGCAATATTAGTACTTTTAGATGAAGTTATTTTAGAAGAAATAATTGGTAGTAAAAGTATAAATAGTATAGAAGATTGGTATTTAGAAATTACAAACGATTTATTTCCTAATACAGAAAGATATGCAAAAAGTTTAATTTCTGCTATTCCCAAAAATAAATATTATGAATTAGCAGTAATGCTTTATAAAAATAGAAATAATATTACAAAATTAAAAGATAAAATAATTGATGAACTAGTTAATAATTTATCAGAAGAAGAGTTTAAAGATTATTGTGAAGTAATAGAAAATGATTTGTTTGGTAATATAACAGAAAACGATGTTATATCATCTTTAAAATTTATATCTACAAATATTTGGAATAAATTATCTGACTTAGCAAAGTCTAAAGTAGAAGATATAGCAAAAGAGGATATTTCTAATCTATATTTAGATTTTGAATATGAGTGTGGAAATTATATACCATCTGAACAAAAAAATGGTTATATTTTAGAAAATTCGATACATATATTAGAGAATTTCAGTAATTTACAAGATATTATTGATGTTATAGTAGAAAAAGCAACAGTCAATTCAAATGAGTTTTTACAAGATTATCTATTTGAGAAATACTTTTTTTTAATTATGAGTAAAAGCACCAAAAAACATTTTGATTTAATTGATATGATATGTGACAGACTAAGATATAAAAACAAACCAATGTGGTATGAAATTGTTAAAAAATCATTAAAACAATTACCTAAAGACAATTATTGGTATACGAGTCTTTCTGAAATATTTGGGTTAGAAATGAAAAAAGTAGATTCATTTGAAAATTTTGATATCGATAAAATATCAACAGAAGATTTACCTTTTTAACCTCAATTAGTTGATAATTTAAAAAATATATTATATAATTTTGCTATCAGAGAGATTTAATCAAATCTTATAGTCTTAATTTCGTAAACGTGTATAGTTAAGGCTCCAGTGACGTTTCTGTTCGAACTTTTATGTTTGAACTTAACATATAATCAATCCGTTTGGATTGATTTTTTTTGTGTTCCGAACTCCCATAGAGCTTGGAAGAACATAGAAATCATCCTAAAGAAAGGATGGTGTTAATTATGATAAAGTTTACTACTCAAGAGTTAGAAATGGAAAAAAGTTTGAAACAACGTATTGAGTTTATTTGTGAATTCTGTCACGTTACTCCAACCATTACTAATGGAAGTATCAAAAGAATTAACAATACAAACTTAAACTACATTGAACCCCATAAAATCGTTGTAAATAATACTACTTTTTTAGCCTTTAATTATTCTACTGATATTTATATAGGTAATCTAAATAAAAAGATTAAACTTGTAGAATTAGAAGATTATATCAAGAATATGGCTTAATCATTATTATTTAAACGACAGATATTGACTTTTTCTCTTAAAAACTTTATTATATTAGGCAAAACAAGGGGTTATTTACCTGCCAAATCTTTTTAATGGGGGTTATTGATTTGGAAGTACACAATTTATTAATAGCAAAGTTAAAGAGATAAAGGTAGTAGATATTTCTAGGACTTTTATCTCTTTTTTTTAGAAAGGATGGGTGCTAATGAATAGTGAGAAAAAATTATGTGGACTTTATATGAGAGTTAGTACAGAAGATCAAGCACGTGAGGGCTTTAGTCTTCCAGAGCAAAAAGAACGATTAGAACAATTTTGTAAGTTCAAAAATTATGAAATAGTAGATTATTACGAAGATGCTGGAATAAGTGCCAAAACTGGTAATTTAAGACCTGAATTTGAAAGATTAAAAGAAGATATTAAGAGTAAAAAAATTAATACTATCGTGGCTTTAAAACTAGATAGAATAACAAGAAGTATCTTTGACTGGGAAAAGTTAATGACCTTTTTAGAAGAAAATGATGCCTACCTAGACTGTGCTAATGATGAAATAAACACAACTAATGCTAATGGTAAAATGATTTCAAGATTATTAATGAGTGTTAGCCAAAATGAAATTGAAAGAACAAGTGAAAGAACAAAAATCGGTTTAGCAGGAGCAATTAAACAAGGACATATTCCAAGTCAAGCACCACTAGGTTATAAACATGAAGATAAGAAATTAGGAATAGACTACTCTACTAAAGATATTGTTAAAAGAATATTTAATCTATATTATGAGGGAAACTCTTATCAAACCATATCTAACATTTTAAATGAAGAAAAAGTTTTAGGAAAAACAAACTGGCGAGATTCTTCTATTACTGCCATACTTGAAAATGAAGTTTATAAAGGCGATTATGTTCATGGTAAAAGAACAAAGCACCCTACTTATTATCAAGATGTTGTAGAACCTATTGTATCAAAAGAATTATGGGAAGAATGCCAAGTTCAAAAGAAAAAGAACTCACGAAGTTATCAAAGAACTTTAACTTATCTATTTTTACAAAAACTTACCTGTCCTAAATGTGGTCGCCTAATGGGTGGAAAAGCAACGAAAAAGAAAAATGGAAATATTTATTATTACTATTATTGTACCGACTGCAAAATCAATTTAAAAGAAAATGTGATTAGTGAATATTTTGATAATTTCGTTCAAGAATTAGTAGAATATGATAGTGTTGTTAATCAGTTCTTTTTACCAATGATAAAGCAAAAGTTTGATGAACCGAAAAAACAACTAGAAAAAGAATTGTTGAAGCAAAACAATAAACTAGAAAGAATTAGAAAATCATATATTGAGGGTGCGTTTGATTTAGATGTCTATAATGAAGAAAAGAAAATTGTTGAAACTGCTATTGATAAATTAAATGCCGAACTAGAAGATACCGAAAATTGTGAAAACTTTAATTTTACCCCACAAGATATTTTACTAAAACGTGATATTGATTATATTAATAGAGTTAAATTAGCAAGTGAATATAAATCAAGAACGAAAACATGGAAAGATTACACTAGAGAAGAAAAAGCTGATTTAATTATGAGATATGTAGATGAAATAAAATTAAAACAACGACATGATTTTATCTATGTAGATGAAATATTATTTAGAGAAAGCATTTGTAAACCTTGTAATGAATTATTTGATAAAGGTTATATTGATGTTAAAACACCTGCAATATTTGGTAATTTAGTTGGAGAGTTAAGATTTAGTAATTACTTACCTGAAGAAGAAGTTGGAAAGCATATTATGAGACTCCGACAATACTATGATGTCGGTTTTGAAGAAGCAATTTACTATGTAGAAGATAGAGTTTTCTATTTTGATTTTATGAGAGATGACAGAGCCATAATTAGAGTATTCCCACTAGAAGATTATTGCAAGATAGATCCTGATATAAAACTGAAAGAGCAACGATATGGAATTATTTATATAAGGGGTAAAGATGAGTTTCAAATGCAAGATATAAACTCTGCATTTGATTATATACCTGATGAAAGTAATACTAGTGTAATTTATTTGAAAGACCCTGTTCCTATTGAAATTGGAGTAAAACCTGTAAATATGGAAGTACTAAACAATGATAATTCTAGTCAAGGGTAAGTTTACTTACTTGTGAAACCCTTGACTAGAAATAATAATATAAAAATGGAAAAAGTTTAAAACAAAAAAGTTTACTTTTCTTGTTTTGAACTTATCAACAATAAGGATTTTTTGCTAACTTTTTTCTAAAAAAAGTTATAACAAACGTGGCACGTTTTGTTGAACTTGGTTCAATGAAAGTGGCGATAGTTTGTTAAAAAGACTTATCTTCATTTTGTTTTATTACGAAGTTTTAAAACATTATGAAGTAAGTCGAAAAGGGTTCTAGGGAAGCCCTAGCCCACAGGTTATTTTGATGCTTGCGTCAAAATACCTAGGGGGTTAAATATTTTGTCAGAGTCAAAATATATCTATGAAAGGTGGCAAAAATGAATGAGTACATTATCTTATTCACTACATCTTGGTAGTGATAAAAACAGAAAACAATCATCAAAAAATATGGCAAAAAGTAATGCTTCTGGTACTACCTCTTTATCAAACAATGCAATTCAAAATGCTAGAGGCTTATCAAGAATTGATAAACATAATTACCGCAAATATAATAATAATAATACAGAACTAATTGAAATAATAAGAGGTACTTCTTCTCTCTATGATGATGTTAAAAAACTCTATGGAGAAGAATTTAAAGAGGCAGTAGATGAATATAATTCTAAACAAACAAGAGATGATAGAAAGATTACTGATTATTTCAAAAAAATAAGTGATAATTCTAAAAATGACCTTGCTTGTGAAATCATCATTGAACTTGGAGATAAAAAATATTGGGATACGAAAGATGATAAATTCAAACATAAAATGACTAATGTTTTTAAAGAACAAGTGACCGACCTAGATGGACAATTACCAAACTTTAAAATAGCAAGTGCAATTATTCATTATGATGAAACTAGTCCACATCTTCATATTGTTGGTGTACCCATAAAATATAAAAATAAAAATGGTATGAAAAAACAAGTTGGTAAAGGAGATGTTTTCACAAGAGATAGTCTTCGAAGACTGCAAGATAAAATGAGAACTCTATGTATTGCTAGTTTCAATAAAGAATATGGTCTAAACGATATTTTGAAGAAAAAAGAAAAAGGACGAAACAAAGATATAAATGTTAAAGATATGGGAAGTTATCAAGCAATGAAAGACCAAATGGAAAAAGATAAAAAAGCTCTAGAAATAGCCAGTAAAAAATCTAGTGAACTTGATAAAAGTACCATTGATATTAAAGATGCTGTTAATAATTTAAAAAAAGCCACTATTAAAAAAAATACCTATACTATTTCTGAAAATGATAAAAATAAAATTTTAGAATATATTGATAAAGTTGATAAAACGAACTCTGATTTTAAACGAACTGAAAAATTATCAGTAACCTTAAATAATGTTAATATTGAACTAGAGGAAAATAGAGAAAAAATTAAAATACTAACTGAAAATAATAAGGCATTATCTCTTAAAGTTGATACTTTATCAAAGAATATTGAAAACAAAAATAAAGAGATTAAAGAGTTAAAAAAAGATAATAAACATCTTGAAGAACTAGTAGATTACTTTAAAGATTTATTTGGTAGATTAGTCAACTTTATCAAACATAAAATGTTTGGAAAGGACAAAGAACGTGAAGATTATTGGGAATTTTCAAAAGACTTATACGAACATGGAATATTTAGTGATAAAACAATTACTGACATAAAAGATGATTATGACTGGAATAAAGAAAACGATAATCACAAAGATCATGATGACATTGATTTAGAAATATAATTTTTTCATCAAGTTTGAACTACTATAAGAGTGGTTCTTTTTTTATAATTAAAAAAAGCAATCTGTACTAGCATTGCTTATTAGTTTGGTAATTACCTTTATAATCTAATTTTCAATCTTAGCAAAATTCATTAGTTCTTCTAACTCTTTACATTGTTCCATATACAAATTAAAAGTTGTATCATGTTTTTTTTCTAAAATTTCAACGGCTTGTTTCCACTCTTTATATATTTTTTTAAATATTTTAGGTGGTTCATTATCTTTTGATTCATATAATTTTTCTAACAAAAAAGTTCTTTGTTTATCATAATGTTCTACAAGTGCTAATGTACTATTTTTAATGTTTATGAATAAATTAACATATAATCTCGCAATGATTTCATCATTATTTACATTTTCTTTTTTCTTCAAAATTATCCTCTTTCTATACATTATGTTTTTTTAGTGATACCACTTCGTGTTTATTCTTTTATAAAAAGGGTAAACTAGAAATGGTGATGTGAGATGAAAACTAAAAACATCCGTAAAGTGCTTGGTGTTAGAATAGACAAGTTTTTTGAAGAATAAATGCAGAACTAATATAGTTTCTGTTTTTTTTGTGGTATAATTATTTAAACAATAAATAGTAATTTGTAAAACTCTAGTATTGTTTCCTGTTGAAAATTGCTTTTACATTATATGATAAATGTGAAAGGAGAAAAATTATGAATCAGGATAAAATTGGAAAGTTTATTGCCGAATGTCGAAAAAAAAGAAATATGACGCAATCTGAACTTGGTGAAAAGTTAGGTGTAACAAAAAAATCTGTTAGTAATTGGGAAAATGGTAGAAATATGCCTGATTTGTCATTATTTAAACCATTATGCAGAGAACTAGATATTACTTTAAATGATTTAATGAGTGGTGAAAAAGTAAAAGAAAAAGAATACCAAGAAAAATTGGAAGAAAATATAATTAATACAATAAATTATACTAATAAAAAAATAGAAAATCGAAACACTTTTATTGGTTTAACATTTATAACTTTTGGAATTTTAATTTCAATTACTGCAGTTGCAATATTTCCAAGTGAAAGTAGTTGGGGTTCTATTTATTCAGTTTTAGGTGCTATAATTTCTTTAATTGGTGTTAGTAAATTTACAAAACGATTATCTTTTTTCAAACGCTTATTATGTAATTTTGGTTATTTTTTAATCTTTATTGCATTATTAATAGTAATAGATTATATTGGAGTTGTTAATATCAAACAAGCACCACGTTTTTCATTAGTAACTGTTTCTGGTGAAAATGTTATATATTATGATACACCATTTTATGATGTAGTCAGATGTGATGTAAATAAAGATAACGAAATATTTAAGGTAATCAAAAATCAAAAATATGATAAAAATAATATAGACAATTATTGTAAATAATACAAATTATCGATTAGATCAACTTAAATAATTGGTCTTTTTCTATAGGAGAAATTATTATGTTATTTATTATAGGAATAGTAATTATATTATTAGTTCTTTTTTGTTATTGTGCTTGTATAATATCAAGCAAATATTCTAAATATGAGGAGAATAATTTGAAAAAAATTAGTTTATCAACATATACAAAAGAAATATAAGTAAAATCTATATTAGCAATCTTATAATCAAAATAATAAATGCAGACACTTTTTCATGTCTGCATTTATCTTGTAATCTCAAAATTACAACGTTTTATAAATAATGATTAAATTTCAACTCTGTAAGTATTAACTGTTAATGTGAAATCAAAGCGATTTCTTAATTCAGTTCTAACTTCATAATAAAGTTTATTTTCTTCGTCATCGTAATATTTGTAACTTTCTTGATTTATAATTTCATATGTTAATTGATCAATATTTCTGTTTGCTGTTTGAATAATATTGGAGTAATCTGTTGTACTAGTACTATATGTTTGAATAAATGGTTGAACTGTATATCCATTCATATTATCAAAAACATTTGTAATTACATCATCATATAAAAACACTGTATATCCTAATTTTGTCTTAATATCTCCATTAATTAGTAGTTTTAAATCATAAATAGTTTTATCCTCTTGAATTGTTTTATTTACTTCATAAGTATCAAGATTAAAATTATTATCAATATTTTCTTTAATCCAATTACTAATTTCAGAAATCACTTCATCATCATTTTTATTAGCAACATTAATGGATAATGTATTATTTCTATCATCATTTGCAAACAATTCATTAGAACTTCTTAAATTATTTAATGATGTATTCCAATTCCCATATTTATTATAATTTTTGACACCAGAATCACTATAAGAATAACTATCTGCATAAGTCAATGCTTGATTAATTTGCATAACTTGAGGAATTTTTGTCCAAAATCTTTTTAGCCAATCAGTATGAGAACCTGCTTGTATACTAGGAATCCAACCTAAAGTTGCTTTTGCACCTTTAGATTGAGCAGTTTTAGTAATGTTTGATGAACCTTTTGCTGTTTCACATCCGGCAAACACAGCTAAATCAACTCGACTCATAGAATAACTACTTAGTCCTACATTACTTGAGGAATTTGTTCCTGTAGTAATATAAAAATCATATCCAGAAGAATGATTGGCATCATAAAAGTGCATCAAACTACTATTCCCATGCCCACTAAAATACAAAATATCACTTTCCATTCTTGCAGTTCCATTATTCGATCCTTTTACCCAAGAAATTGTAGGATTAGAATTAGCTAATAATGTTTTTCCAGAAAATGTTAGTGCCGCTTGAGCATTACTAACATCAATTGTTGTATTAATATTTCCACTACCATAGTTTCTTCCTATTAATAGTGCTTGATTTCCAGCAGCCGATACCCCTAATGGAGATAAAGTTATTGTTGATATCGCTGTCAATGATAATAAAACCTTTGTCTTTAATTTCATAAATCCTCCTTTAAATTTTTAACAAAGATATATATTCTAAATAAAAAAATCACCTCACAATCTTCCCGTATATTCGATTGTAAGATGATTAATCTTATATGCTTTGCAGATATACAACGAATACAACCATAATATAAATAGTCTGGTTGAAATACTGCTATTATCTAGATGATTTTAGTATATTATAGTAGTAGTACAATTACAATACCTAATTACATATATTTTTATTTATGTTAGCATTTATAAAATAATTATCATTATTGTCACATTGTACATAATTAAAGGTATCATAATAATAAATTACCCCATTATATATTTCTTCTTGATTATTCGCCTTGGAAATCATATTATCAATTGTTGTAAGATGCTCATCTAGTGCCTGTTTTAAGTCTTTTACTAACTTGATATTCTTGAAACTAACCTCAATTCCATCAATACCAACAAAATAATAATTTTTATTATTATAAGTAAAATAGTGTTTTTTTTCTTCACTGTCATTAATGCCTGTTGAATAATATTGATTAGGAACTTTTGTCTTTGAATTATTTTCTTCATCTAGGGAATCGATTTTATTTCCACAAGCAGTTAATGAAAATAAAGATGCAGTTAGTATACTTAATATTAAAAATTTTTTCATATAGTCTCCTTTCTCAATTAATTATATCATACATAATATGAGAATCAATGATAAGTATTATAAATATTATATATTGAAATTAAGAAGGATACCAGTCATATAAACCTTAGAAAACATTTTAATTCTACTATAAACTATAAATCAAATATTTTAAGGGGGAATGTTTATAAATTTTTTTAAATTTAAAGATTGTAAATTATTTTTTGAAATAGGCACATATAAACATAATAATCGACTAGCAGTTTTATCTTACACTCCAAATGAGCCTTTTTCCGATATCACTATTAACTTATCAAACTACCAAATTAATTCTTTAGATGAAGCATTTATTGATTCAGTATGTAAGGATTGTGGGTTATTGTAAACCTTAATTGATGAAGGAATTATTTGCAATGAAAAATCAACATATGCTTTCAACTATATAAAGTATTAAATAGAAAATATTATTTTATAAAAAGTAGTAAGTAAAAAACTTTATCAGTTATAGGAACTGCAATACTAGCATTACTAATAACATTTTTTGTGTTTGAAATAATGAGTTGGTATAATTTTGGTAGTCCTATAACAAGTGTAGTATTATTTAGGATAATTATATGTTTTATTATAATATTTATTGTTCTACTGGAAATAACATTATTAATTAAGAAGATGAAAAATTCCAATCATAATTCATCAAAAAGATGATAAAATTAGATAAAATATATTTTATAAATAGCAAAATTATGGTATATTATTAATCACAACGGAAGATTATATGTACTCTTTCGTTATTGGAAGAAAGTTGTAGATAACTACAACACTCGCTCCAGAGATGAATATGCTCGAACTTTAGAGCATTATGATAAATATCAAATTCAGAAATGGATTTGATTTTTTTGCATTTCGAATTCCCCCAGAATTTGGAAATACATAGAAATTAATATAAAAAACAAAAAATCATAGCACTTTACTGCTACAATTTTAATGCTCTAATTCTTTTTATTAATAACAAACCATTTTCCATTTTTATCTGCGCCAACTCTTTTTATATAGTTGTTTTCAACCAAAAATTTTATATGATTTCTAATTGTTCTTGATGTTACACCTAGCAAATTAGACATTTCATCTTGAGTAATACTGGGTCTATCTTCTATTAAACCAATAATTCCTTCTTGAACTTTTGTTAAAGCAATATCAGAATAAGAAAATTTTTCTGTTCTTTTGTTAGAATTCTCATAATCAAATTCATTTTGATTATATTTAATACTTACTCTTATAAAATGCGGGAAGAAATGGTATATGCTCTTATCGTATTTTTTTAATATTCTTCTTATACCGGTTCCTAAATGCTCAACAAGTTCTAGGTCGTGAAAAACTCGCATAAGTTCTGGATTTTTAGGTGCAGAATATCCTTCTAAAAATTCTTCTTCAGTAAATTCACTTTGTATCCCACCAAATGAGGATATTTCTAATCTATCACTAAAAAATTCAAATTTAGGGGGATATTCATTAGACCAATCATTATGAACTATAGCGTTTACAATAACCTCTCTAACAGCATTATAATCATACATTTGTTGTTCAATTCTTTCTGGATATGTTATTTTAGCATATACTTTATTCTCTGTTCTAAACTTTTCTAGTACTCTATAAGTTGCTTTGACTAAAGAACAATCACCAAATTCATAATATTCTTCTATTTCATCAACGTCATCACCAACATATTTGGCAACTTTAATTGAAACTCGATTATTATCTGCCAAAAGATATGCAACATAATTATATTTGCCATCTCTTGTAAAAAAGCCTAATTGTCTTTCAAAATTATCGCCAACTTCAAAACCTTTTTCGGAATAATATATTTTTAAATCAGTAAAAGTTAAATCTTGTTTTGGAGAGATAATATTTTTTAAAGAGTTTTTTGTTCTTTCTCTAAACATCTTATTTATTAAATGTTCATCCATTTTTTCATTGGAACTACCAACCCTAATAAAACAACTATCCGGAGTCATTCCCATTCCTTTTATATGATATGGAGTTTCATATCCTTTTGCTATTGTTATCTTTAAATATTTCTTGTCTTCTTTTGTAAGTACTTCTAAGTCAAATAATCCTAAAACAGATGGTTCAATACTAGAAATTATTATATCTTTTATTTTTCGTTGAAATAAATCCAAATTATTTTTTAATCCAACTACATCACCATTATCATCAACACCAATATAGATATTACCACCATCTTTATTTAAAAAGGCTATAACTGTTTCTTCTAAATCATCTACTAATTTAACTTTAAATTCTGTTCTTGAGTCTTCTATGGCTTCTATCATTTTTACACCTCCAATTATTGTCAAATTAATCATATCACATTTCCTAGTAATTTCCTAGTAATTTCCTAGTAAATATTTATTAATTTGGAAAATAATGGTATAATTTTGTTGAGGTGAATTAAAATGCTTATAAATGTTAAAATCAAAAATTTTCTATCAATTAAAGACGAAGAAGTTATAAAAATAAATAATGGTATAACTTCAATTATTGGTAAGAACGAATCTGGAAAATCGACTATATTAAAAGCAATAGAAAAATTAAATGGTAAACAAATTAAAAAACAAGAAAAAAACTCAAGTTTAAGAAACAAACCTTCAGAAATAACAGGTACGTTTAGAATTGAACAATCAAATGTCAAAAAAATAAATAAGGATTATTCTGAAACATGTAATTATTCTTTTTACAAATTACCAGATAATTACAAATATTTATACTTTACAATAAGTGTTAGAGACGAAAAAGATGTTAGATATTTTTCACTTTATTACATGAATGAAAATAATGAATTAGTTAATATAGACACATCAATTTTTCTTGAAAAAATATTAGAACAAATAAAAAAAGTATTAAAGAATAACAAATCATCCTTCACAGAACAGCAAACTAATTTTTTTGAAGAACTTCTTAAAGAAAAAACAGAAGATGGATTAAAACAATATATTACTAACAATTTAGAAATTAATAAATTTACAGATGAAGTAAAAAATGAATTAAAAAACATTGAAAATGAAATTAAGAAAAATCATTGGATAGATTTATTACCATCATATAAATTTGTATATTTCAATTCATTTAGGGATGTATTAAGTGATAAAATATTAATAGACAATTTAGAAAAAAATATTCAAGCACAAAACATATTGAAAATAGGAAACATAAACCAAGAAGAACTTATAGAAGCAATAAAAAATAAGGATGAAGTTTTAATTTCTGATATTGAAAGTCAATATATAGATGTTGTTACAGATAAATTTAAAGAAATTTTTCAGCAGACAGATGAAGACTTTAAATTAAAATTACATATATCTACTGGTACTAACGAAATTTATTTTCTAACTAATGATAAAACGAGTAAAAACCACTCTATCAATATAAGCGAAAGAAGTGATGGATTTAGATGGTATTTATCAATATATTTAACACTTTATGATTACTTGGATGAAAAAGTTCATAGCAATAATCATATTTTGCTAATTGATGAACCAAATTTATATTTACATGCTGGTGCACAAAGAGATTTATTATATAGAATATTTAAAAACGAATTTCAGGATATGCAAATAATTTATTCAACACATAGTCCTTATATGATTGATGCAGAAAATACTTTTTCTATTAGAATTATCGAAAAAGATGATCAAACTCATATATACAACTCATCAAGAGAATATTCTATTCAAAATCAAAGTTTGAAAGACATAGATGCAATAACACCATTATTAACTTCTTTAGAATTAAATATATCTAACACTTTAATATTTGATGAAAAATGCAAAGCGTTTGTTGTCGAAGGAATTCAAGATGTTTATATAATTAATGCATTTATCAAAAAATTAAAATTAGAAAAAAAGTTTTCAAATATAAAATTCATACCATGTTTTAGTAGCGAAAAAGTGCCATATATGTTTGGATATTTATTTGGATTAGGATACGAAGTGTTTGTTTTAGTAGATGATGATAGAGCTGGTAGAAAGGCAATAGCTACAATTAGTGAAAATGACGATAATAATCCAATAAAAAAGAATTTAAAAACATATTTTAAAATTGATAACAATGAAAGTGACTGTCTACTAGAAAGTTTGTTTTCGGAAAATGATAAAGAAAAATATTTACCAACAAAAAGTACTATTAACTATAAAGATATATATGATAATTATAACAACTATGAATTCGAAGAATATACAATAAGTAATTTTTCTAACTTGCTAAATGATATAATAGTTTCAAGCAAAGAAGAGAAAGTTATCAAAAGTAAACAAGAATCAAATAAAAAAGAATTAGTTAAAACATAAAATATTAATTTGTATTCTTAAATATTGATATTATTGTTTTGTCACGGTATAATTAATATATCAAATACAAATGAACTTTTTACTAAAGTGTGCGTAACCCCTTTAGTAAACGCTCCATTAATAAATACAAGAATTAGTCAACGACTAATTCTTCAGATTGTTGACAAACCCCACATTTGAAAAAATGTGAGATTTTCTTTTGTAATTTTTTTGATTTTTTTGAATAATTTTTCAAAAATATTTTTTGTTTCCAATATAAACATTAAAGAAAAATTTCTATATTTCTATACATGATGTTTATACAAACCATAGAATTAAGCAAGTTCCAACTTTTTTACATACTATTCTGTCTATCTTCTTCAACATGCTTTTGTATACAACGATAAATATAAAAAGAAAACCGTTCTATTCCTACTGCAAAAAGCAAACACCAAACCATATAAATCAGATAATATTTAGGAAAAGAAATCCATCCTACAATTCCTAAAACAAAGAGAGCAAATAGAACAACATCAATAGTACAAAGAACAAATATATTAGCACTAACAGGGACTTTAGAAACTTTCCCATCAAAAGGTTCTACTTTTTTAATAATCCAATTAACCTCCTTTACATAAATAGTATATTGCTGATTAACAACTAAATCATTATCTTCATATGTAAAACAAGAAAATTTCCTTGGTACTAAACCACCACTTCTTTTCTTCTGTTTCAGCACCTCAAAAACCATATCATAAACAACCTCCCCACGATAATAACCCGTATTTTCAGAAATTAATACTGCTGTATATTTTTTTAGAGGTTTAAATAAGTATATTAAAAACAGAACAGCAAAAAAAAGAAAAAAAACACCAAAAACCAAAGTAACTCCATTTTGAAAAAAGGTATCTAGAAAACTTTCAGATACAAAATAAGGATACAATAAATATATAGAAACAAATAAAAACAAAAATGTAATAATCAAAACAGGTATTAAAGACTGATAATCACCTTTTTTCATGAAAACTTTCATATAACACTCACCTGTCTTAAAATTTTAACTCTCTAGAATCAAACATACTCTTACCATACATCTGATAAACTTCATCAGCTGTACAAGAAACGCTATCATCAATAGAATATCCTAACTGCTTTAATACCTTTGCTAAATCATCACGAGAATTACCTTCAACTTCAAAATAAGTAGGGATTCCAGGCCATGAATCAATATCTATTTCATATCCACGAAAAAAATAAGTAACTCTTTCTTTTTCCTGATAACTCTTATAAGAAAATCCTAAAGCTTCTAATAACTTATTAGCTTCTTCAATACTAGGCACTTCAATTTCTGTTTCTAACATTTGTTGTAATCCAGAACTATCATCAGCTAGAATATGTTTAACAGCAATAGTAGTAACAGAATTAGTTTGTCTCAAACGAATCCATTTTTTAGGATTATTATGAAACTTTTTAATGAAAGAGATAATTTCTTCATCCTGTAAATAGTTTAACAAATCCTCTTTATCACAAAGACAAGAAAAATTATCGAATCCAATTAACTTTTTTAACTCCTCTTTTTCAGTAATACTCAACAAATTATTCAACTCAAAAAACAATAATTTTAATTTGGAAATTGCCGTATCATATTTAATTTTACTTTCCGGCTCTTGCAACTGTAATAAAATATCCATATATCTACCATAAATCGTCGCCAAATCATAAGTATACAAAATCTGTTTCGTTTTTTCTTTTAATGTAGCACCCATCTTTTCTAATTTATCAATAAATTTTTCTTTATCGATATCTAATATTTTTACTTCTAATTCCATCTTTGCCATAATAGCACCTCCATTATAATACTCTATTGATAGTCAAAAAAATTAGGATAACCAATATTATAAAATTCAAAAATATCATCAACTAATTTAATATATATAAGATATTCTTGATGAGTTAACTTATCATGTTTATAATCAATATCAATAGCTTCTTTAATAGCACCATACAAAGTCTCATATTCCTTCTTATCTTGCGTTTTAATCAATTGAATATCACCATAATAATAGCTAACTGCTGTAATTTCCATTTCTATTTTTGAATCAACCAAAGACTCTATATTTTCAAGCTGCTGATATAAAGAAATAGCTAAATAATATCTTGATAAATCTTCATGAAACCTTTCTTCATATTGAACCAAAAATTTTTTCAAATCTTCTAAAGAATAATGTGTAATATCATTTTCTTTCAAAGTCAAACAACAAGAAGAATTTAAAATATAATCTTTAAGTGATATCTTGTTTAATCGGATTGTTTTTTCTATTTGATAATCATCTTCTGAAAGTTCAACAAGTTGATTTGCATGAATAATAAAATTCGTTAAACTACCATCAATTTCATTATTTAAACTCTCTATTTTCTCATATACTTCAAACATTTTTAAACTATCATATCTCATCTTAAGCTACTACCTTCCCACCAAAATAATTATAAATAATACAATTACTATAAAACAGACAACAAGTAATAAACTAATTCCACTACTAAAACCATTATTTTTTCTAACAGTCGCAGAACCTAAAGTTTTCACTTTCGGCCTATCCTGTTGTTTTTGTTCTGCATTATAAGCTTTAATAATTTGATTTTTCTGTTTTATTTGGTTAGCTAATTCAATTTCTTTAGGACTTCTTTGGTCAAAAAAACAATTACTTTGATTTTGCTTATCAATAATTACTTGTTTAGCAACTTCAATTTTAGGAATCATAGAAGGAACTAAACGATGTTGATTATTTTCAGCAGTATCTAAAACTGACAAATTACTCTGAAAATTAGTTAAATGCTCCTTGCTTTCTCTAAAATACTGATTAGCAAACATATAAATATTTGCAGAAGGTATAACAGAAATTTTAAATTGTTCCGGTGTTATAGTTTCAAAATGAACGTTACCATTATGCTCAGTATATTGTTTTGCTCCATCTTTTAAAACATAAGATATTGTACTTAATAAATCCATATTCGAAGGAACAGCTTTTGATATATCAGATTTTCCAACGACTCTCTTAGGAATAAAAGCAACATTTAATTTAGGAGAACTGAATTTTCTATATTGTTCTTGAAAAAAATCTAAAACTTTTTTTGATTCGTAAGAATTTAAATCAGCATTCCTACACAAATCTTCAACATTGACTCTACAATTTTCTTCGTTTCTTAAAATATAAGGTGACGTTTCAACATTCTTATGATAAGTAGTAGTATGATCAGAAGAAGTAAACCAATTAAACCATTCAGGTGAATCAACAGCATGTTGAAATACTCTTGTAAAATCATGCTCGTAATATATTCCAGAGCCACCATAATACGGATACCCGCCCATAGGAGAAGTAATACCTTTAGCCATAAATAAATCTTGAATTTGTTGTATATCTTTAGGCTTTTCTATCCTATCACTAATAGATGCTACTAAACCATTTTCAACAATAGAATCATAATAAGCATCGGGAAAAGTATGAGTTACATAACCATAAGATACATACTCCTGTAAAAAATAATTTTGAATCTTAGATAAATTAGCATTACTATAAGCATCAATTCCTAATTTACTTGCTATAGTACTTGCAATCAACTTAGATTTCTGTAATTCGAATTGTTCAGGGGATAACTTTCTATCTTTATATGCCGAATAAAGCACCTCAAATTGTTTCATATAGGACTCAAAGTCATAACCATCCTTATGAATAATATGGTGTATATATAACTCACCTATTAAATCACCTATATAATGAACATTATGATACCTTTCATAATTTTTCTTTAATATAGTTAAAAAAAATTCAGAATTAATATTTTTTTCAATATTTATAAACATTAATTTTTCTTTATCTTCAAAAGCCATCTGATTTTGATTATCAACCATCATATCACCACTCTATAAAAAAGAAATTCTTTATATAATTCAATTATAACAGACTTTTATATTATTTTCGATAAATAACTAAAAGTATGCTCAAAAACAAAAAAAACAGACTTTTATCTGTTTTTTTAATCCCCAAAAATATCAAAAACTTCTCCTAAAAAAGATTCTTTTTTTCGCTTCTTTGGATATTTTTTATACTCCTGTTTTCTATCATATTCGTAATCTTCATCTACATATTCTCTTTTTGCTTCCTGATAAGTCTTCTCTTCCTTTTCTATTAGCTTTTCTAATTCCCCACGATCAAGCCAAATTCCACGACATTCGGGACAATAGTCAATTTCAACCCCTCTTTTTTCAGACATTAATAATGTAACATCTTTACAAACTGGACATTTCATAACATCCCTCCTTTTCAATATTATACAAAAATTAAATAAAAAAGGAAACTAATTTTTATCATATGGATAATCCCATAAACTAAGTTTGCCATTAACATAAATAGGCTCTATTTTTTTCACATTTTCAAGCTGAAATCCATATCCTTCCCAACTCTCGTCTTTAACAACACCGGAATAAACCAAAGGATTTTCTTTATTCAACTTTTTCTTCATATTGGAATCTACAAAAACACAATCAGTAATCGTTGCTTTAGCTATAATACAACCAATCGGATATTCAAGATTCAAATGCTGAAACTTTTCCATAGCTTTCTTATCAATACTTTTGCCTGCATGAATTAAAAGCTCTCCACGATAGTTCGTTCTCCAAGTTCGAAATTCATAGCGCTTTAATCCCTCCGCAATTAAACTGGCAAAAGGCTGTTTAATAGTTATTACTTTCATAATACCACCTGATTTTATTATAGCAAAAAATAAAAATATGATAAAATAAAACTAGAAAGAAGGTAAATATGAAAACTCTAAAACTACCAACAAAACCAATATTTATAAAAAATGAAAACTTTCAAACGATTTTAATTAATATCATTTTTCCTTATCAAGAAAAAGAAGAAGAACTAGCAAAACAAGCTCTATTACCAGCAATGCTTGTTTATATAACGGAAAAATATCCAACAGAAGAATTATTCCAAAAAAAATTAAAAGAAAATTACATTTTATCTTATAGTGCTAGACAGATAACCATAGGCACTACAGCAGCTTTCAACTTTCATCTAGAAATCCCAGATAAAAAAACTCTAAAAAAAGATGTAATAGAAAAACAAGTTGAATTATTCTCTGAGGCGATTTTTCATCCCAAAATTGAAAACGAAGGGTTTGACAACTTTGAATTAAAAAGAGAAAAAGAAAATCTAAAGTTAAAAATTAGAAACAGTGAAAAATCATTTAAAGCCTATTTAAGTAATCAAACTGCAAAGCTAGTAGATAATAAAGGAATATTTTCTAGGAATTTAAAAGATCATCTATCTCAAATTGACGAAATAACTCCACAAAACTTATATGACTATTGGAAAGAAAAAATAAATAACAACACACCTATTATCTTTATTATGGGAAATATAGAAGAAAAAGAAATAACTCCAATAATAGAAAAGTATTTCATAAAATATGATAAAGAATATCAAACTTTAGAAACAGACTATATACACTACCTTACTCCATATCGAACTACACCACAAAAAATAACAGAAGAAAAAGAATTTAGAGACTCTGCTATTTCACTTATCTATAAAGTAAAAGATATGAAACAAGAAGATAATATTCTATTAAGTCTAGTACACAGTCTACTAACTTCACTTTCTTCCAGATTATTAAATAAAAAATTACGAGATGAATATAATTTAATTTACTCTTCTGAAGTAACTTTTTTTCCTAACTATGGGCTATTAAAAATAACAGCCTATATCAATCCTAAAAATAAAGATATTGTAGAAGAAAAAATAAAAGAAGTATTAAATAGTTTAAAAGATGAAAACAAAATCACTCCGTTATTAGAAAAGATAAAAGAAAGAAGAAGAATCAATTTAATCAGAAGCCTAGATAATAAATACAGTATTATGAATGACAACATATTTAAAACCTTAAAAATTGATTATACCTCTGAAGAAAGTTATAACTTATTAAAAGAAAAAACAGCAAAAGATGTTGCCGAATTTATAGACAGACTATCACTAGATACAACCTACTTTTTAAAGGAGTCTGATAAACATGAATAAAATAGAAACAATAACTTTAGAAAATGGCTTAACTATTTATTTATATGAAGACAAGAGAAAACATACAACTATATTTCAATTAGTCACTCGTTTTGGTGGAGCAACAAAAGACTTTATTATTGATGGAAAAGAAATCCATTTTCAAGACGGTCTAGCACATATACTAGAACACTTTCTAGTGGAATGTAATAAATATGGAAATTTCTTAGATCTACTTGGACAAAAAGAAATGAGTACAAATGCTGTTACTTCTCAAAACAGCACAAGATACTTTTTTGAAACAGTAGAAAATATAGAATTTGGTATTAAAACCATATTAAATTGTGTATATTCTCCTGTATTTACAGAAGAAAACCTTGAAAAATTAAAAAGTCCTATCTATCAAGAATTAAGAGGAAAAGAAAACAATAAATTTTTTCATGAAAGCATTGAAGTATTAAAAAACTGTTTTCATAAAATACAATTCCGCTCTACTGGAGGGACAATAGAAGACGTGAAAAATACAACAATAGATGAAATTAAATTATGTTATGAATCATTCTACCATCCTAAAAATCAATTTATCATCGTTGCAGGAAATTTTGACAAAGAAAAAATAATAAAAACTATAAAAAAAGAAACTAAAAATATAGTCATTCCAGAACATACAGTGGAAAAAATTAAGATAAAGGAAGAAAAATCCGTAAAAAAGAAAAAAGGAAATGTAATTTTTCCAACTCCTACACCATATTTAGAAATAACATATAAAATTCCTATTCATCACTTGTCAAACACTGATAGATTAAAACTAGATTTTTATATTCATTATTTCTTTGATATGAATTTAGGAGTATCATCTCCTCTTTATAAAAAATTAATAAAAGAAAAAATAATTACTACAGGAATCAATAGAACAAATAGAAAAATACACGACTACCTATTAATATCAATAGGTGCTTATACAGAACAAGAAAAAAAGTTAGAAGAACAAATATTAAAAGCAATAAATTCAATAACACTAGATCAAGAATTATTTGAACTTGATAAAAAGAACACCTTACTAGATATTATCTTAAGAGAAGAAAATTTATCTTCTGTAGTAGCACCATTAATCGGAAATATTATAGATTTTAACTATCCTTATCCAGACACAGTAGAGGACATTGAAAAATTAAACTTCAAAGAATTTAAAGAAATAATTTCTTCCTTAGATTTCTCAAATTATACTATAACAACAATCCATAATCCGAAAAAAAACTCTATATAGAGTCTTTTTTTTGATTAAAAATAGAAGTATAGGGAATTACCACTTTAAACACTCCAGAAGAATAAGGAGCAACCTGATATTCTGGAAAGAAAATCATAATACCAGTAGGTGCAAAAACAAAGTGGGAAAAATTGGAAGTAGTAGGCTTCGTTCCCTCCATCATCATAGAAATATTTTGAATATTAAAGTTAGCAGCTAATATTCTTCTACTCTCTTTAGATAACAACTCAAGTAAATCTGGGCTCTCCTCAATTAAATCAGACATATGAACAATTTTATCTTGTGAAACATCATAAACAATACAAGAAACAATATGTTCAGGATGTGCTCCTCCTGTATAAGAAGAAATGTAAAAAACAAACGACAAATACTCCTTGTAAGAATATTCATCATGTGAGATATCCAAAGTATAAATTATATTTTCTTGAATTGCCTCCTTAGCAAAATTCATAAATGTATCTATCTGCTTTTTAATCAAAGAAAATATTTCTTGATTAAGTACACTATATTTAGTTCTAGGATAAATGACTTGAATCCCATTATTCATATAATATCACCATTAAATTATATGAACATTATCTCTTGCACATAACTAAAAGATATTTTATAGTAACATTAGGTGATAAAATGAACGTAAAACATACACTAAAACCAATTTATGATAAAAATTCTAAAGTATTAATACTAGGAAGTCTCCCCTCAGTAAAATCACGAGAAGTTGGTTTCTATTATGGACATCCTAAAAATAGATTTTGGAATACATTAGAACAAGTATTTGATGAAAAAATTGGTAATACAATAGAAGAAAAAACAAACTTTTTATTAACTCATCATATTGCTTTATTTGATGTAATTAAAGAGTGTGAAATTTCATCATCCAGTGACTCATCAATAAAAAATGTAACTCCAAACAATTTAAATCCAATACTAAAAAAATCACAAATCAAAACAATATTTACAACTGGAACAAAAGCTCACCAACTATATAAAAAGTATATTTATCCTAAAACAAAAATAGAAGATATACCCTTACCAAGTACATCTCCTGCAAATTGTAAAAAAGGAATAGAAATGATATTAGTAAAAGAATATGCCAGAATAAAAGAAAAAATAGACAATACCTAATTTTTCCTTTTACTTTCAGCCTAAATTTCTTTTTATATAGAATACTACTATATCACAGTTAGCAATAACTTTTTCTTTTTTTGATAAACTGCTTTAGAAGAAATCCTAAGAGCAAAAAAATCTCTTTTACACTCATAGAATAAAGTCCATTGTCTTCAAACCAAAGGGGCATAGCTCTTCTAATACCTATCGATAATCTTCTAAAAAATTATTTCATTGTAAATCCAAGACTTTCAATTTTCTCTCGAAAAATAGAATTATCAATTTCTTTAGATAAAACAAGTTCTGCCTTCTTATCTTCTAGGTTAACTTTTACTTGCTTCACCCCGGGAATCATAGTCAAAATATTTTGAACACGATTAGCACATCCCTCACAATGCATACCCTCTACTACGATTGTCTTATGAATTTTTTTAAACATAACCATCACTCCTTTATTCACTTACAAATCTTAATAAATAACCATCTAAATCTTGAATTAAAAACTCTTTATCAAAATAAACTTTATCATCAACTTGGTATTTATCCACTTGCATATCCCGGAAAATAGGATATGCTTTTTCTTTTACCTTGTAATAAATAGAATCAATATCTTTTACTTCCATACTAATATTCATTCCTCTACCATAAGGGTATTCCAATTTTCCAGTATTCCAATTATCATTAGTCTCTTCAATCATAAGCTGACATCCATCAAGTTCTAAAAAACAAAATTTATCTTCAACTCTCTCATACAAGACAGAAAAACCTAAAGACAAATAGAACTGTTTACTATTTTCTATATTAGAAACACTAAGTTCAGGGATTAATTTGTTAAATATTATTTTACTCATTTTACTATCAACCTCAATCTTAATGAATTAAAAACAACTGTTAAACTACTAATAGTCATAAATAAACTTGCAAGCATTGGATTCAAAACTATACCAAACGATGCCAAAACTCCAATCGCAATTGGAATCATACAAATATTATAAAAAAAGGCCCAAAATAAATTTTGTCGAATAATTCTATAAGCTTGATTACCAATATGAATAAAGTCAATCAAATTGGATAAATTATGATTCATCAACATAACATCACTCGCATCACTCGCAACATCTGTGCCACTAGAAACACTAATGCCTATAGTTGCCTCCACCAAAGCAGGAGCATCATTAACTCCATCTCCCACCATAATTACCCGATTACCAGCAGAAACATATCCTCTAACTATTGCTGCTTTATCCTTCGGTAAAACATCAGCATGAATCTCCTCTATTCCTAATTCCTTAGCAACACTTCTAGCTACTTCCAAATTATCACCTGTAAGCATCACTGAGGTAATACCAAGATGCTCTAAATCAGAAATTACTTCTTTCATATCTTCCCTAACAACATCTCGAACACCAATAAGTCCTAAGACCTGATTATCACTAACCAAATATAAAATACTACATCCATGATCAATCAAATGCTGATAATCCTTTTTATGAACACCACGAATACCAAGTTTTTTTAATAATGCTAAATTACCAACATAATAATGTTTTCCATCAACCTCCCCTTCAATCCCCATACCAGAAATTTCAGAAAATGCAAGAACTGGTAAGATATCCTCTTTTGAAAATGCAGTAGCAATAGGATGAGTAGAATAACTTTCCAAACTGCGAACGATTTTTAATAAAGAATATTTATCAATATCATAGGAAAAGGTTTGAAAAATAGATGGTTTTCCATAAGTTAAAGTTCCAGTTTTATCAAAGATTACTTTATCAATATTTTGCGCCTGTTCTAAAACATCACCTGCTTTAATAACAATTCCGCCTTTGGCACAAATACCATAACTAACACTAATAACCAAAGGAACAGCAAGTCCCAAGGCACAAGGACAAGCAACCACTAACACCGTAACAAAAGTATGAAAAGCATTAGTAAAACCAACACCCCATAAAACTTTAATAATAAAAGAAAGAACAGCAACTAGAAAAATAAAAGGCACAAAATAACTACTAATTTTATCTGCTAATCTTTCTATTTTACTCTTCTGATTTAAAGAAGAAACAACCATACTGACAATACTAGAAACCGTAGAATCTTTACCTATCTTTTTTGCTTTATAAGAAATAATACCATCATAGTTCATAGACCCCGCCAAAACAGTATTTTCTTTTTTCTTCAAAATAGGTACACTTTCTCCTGTAATAAAAGATTCATCCACATATCCTTCTCCCTCTACTACTTCACCATCTACCGCAAATTTTTCTCCAGGACGACATATTAAAACATCACCCTTTTGAATTTCATCCAAAGAAACAGAGATAAAATCAGAACCTTTCTTCATAATTGCTTCTCGGGGTGTAATCGTAACTAGATTTTTAATAGCAGATGTAGTTTTATTTTTACTAATATTTTCAATAAATCTACCTAACTTTACAAAATATATTACCATACAAAGAGACTCAAAATATAATTGATGCAAAAAATAAATATTTCCAATACAGATTTGCACAAAGCCATACACACTATAAAAGAAACTAAAGAAGACACTAAATAATACAAGTGTATCCATATTAGGCATACGATGTATAAGATTTAAAAAACCACTCTTTAAAATATCGAATCCATACACCAAAAACAAAACAGAAATAAATAGCAACAATATACCATAATAAATAGGATATTCATTATAAGAAAAAAGTTCTGGAAAAGATAACATATGTCCCATCGAAAAATATATTAAAAACAATAAAATAACAGCAAAAATAACTAAATTGCGTTTTTTAATTTTATATACATAACCATCATCTGTATAAGAATATTCTCCTTTGCTAGAGAAGCCTGCTTGTAAAATATAATCTTCTATTTCAGAAACTGTCAAATCTTCATATTCCACTTCAACCATCCCTAATATTAAATTCACACGTGCACAAACAATACCCCTTTGCTTCTGTAAAAACTTTTCTAATCCACTAGAACAAGCACTACAAGTCATACCGTCTACTTTTAGTTGAATCTTTTTCATATCTAAAACCTCCTAAACAAATCCATTATTTCATCAACGACCTCAGAATTACCATGTGCAACTTCTGTTTTTATACAAGAATACATATGCTTCTCTAAAACAACAGAAGAAAGACTTTTAATTGCTTTTTCAATAGCAGAAAGTTGAATTAAAATATCATTGCAGTATCGATCATCTTCAATCATCCTTTTCACACCGTCAATTTGACCAGAAATTCGATTTAAACGATTCCTTAATTGCTTTTTTTCTACTTCACTACGAATAGTCTTTTTCATATTCCACCTCATCTAGATTATATACCCTATAGGGGTATATGTAAATAAAAAAGAAAAAGTATTAATACCCTAATACTCCTTCCAAAGTTTCATCATTTTCAACAAATTCAGAAACATCGATAATTGTATATTCATTTTTCGTATCACGAACAACTACTTGCTTAATTCCAGCATTAATAATCATACGTTTACATAAAGCACATGGTCTTGCACCTTCTACATAACTACCATCATCATAATTAATTCCAACAAGATATAATGTTGCTCCAATCATATCTTTTCTTCTAGCACTAATAATAGCATTCTGTTCAGCATGAACACTACGACATAATTCATATCTTTCTCCCCTAGGTACTTTTAATTTTTCTCTAGTACAATACTTTAAATCACAACAATTCTTTCTACCACGAGGAGCTCCTACATAACCTGTAGAAACAATTTCATCATTATTTACAATAATAGCTCCAAAATTACGTCTTAAACAAGTCCCGCGTTCCAAAACTTGCTCTGCAATATCTAAATAATAATTAATTTTATCTCTTCTCATAACATCACCTAAAATAACTATACCATAAAATTAAAAATTGTTTATATTTTTTCCACTCTTGCGCCAAAATATCTTTTAATACTAACATCGAATCTAACTTACTATAATGATAAGTATGTTCAATTTCTTCAAACATTCTGCGAATTTCTTTACCATACTTTTCTACATCAACCACTTCACTATACGTACCCAAAATAGGATACTTTTTACTCCATACTTTAGTCCAATTAACCTGTTCAACATTCTTCTCTGTAGTATTTCCCATAACTGCCTTAATTTCATTCATTATCTCATCATCATCATCTACTAATGTAGCTAAATCAACTTCGTACAAAGATGCTAACTTTTTAACTTGCTCTATATTAGGAAGAATAGTATCAAGTTCCCATTTAGAAACAGTTTGTCTAGATACTCCCAACTTTTCAGCAATCATCTCTTGAGAAAAACCAGATTTCTTACGAAATCTACTTAAATTACTACCTAAACTCATAATATCACCTCAAAAGAATTATACACTAAAGAAAAAAGAAAAACTACCAATAGTAGTTTTCAAAATGCTAATATAATTAACAATATTTATTCTTGATTTTTCAATTCAGCCTCATAAAGTTCCCGATATCCTTTACTTTTTCTTAAAAGTTCTTTATGACTTCCCTCTGCAGTAATATGTCCATTTTCAATAAATAAAATTCTATCACTATCAATAATAGTACTCAATCTATGAGCAACAATTAAAATAGTATAATCTTTCTTTAAATTATTAATCGCCATCTGAATTTCCTTTTGTGTCTCATTATCTAAAGCACTAGTCGCTTCATCAAACAAAATAATTTCTGTTTTTTGTAAAAATGCTCTAGCAATAGCAAGTCTTTGTTTTTGACCACCACTTAAGTTAACTCCACCTTCACCAACAATAGTATCGTATCCATCAGGAAGACTCATAATAAAATCATGAATACAAGCTAACTTACATGCTTTGATAATTTCATGCTCCGTCATCGCTGGAGCAACCAATCTTAAATTATCTCGAATACTAAGATGAAAAATATATGGACTCTGACTAATAATTGTAATATTACCGCGAATACTGTCTTGATCCAACTCTCTAATATCAATACCATCAATGGTAATCATACCGTTATCAATATCATACATCCTGCATAAAAGATTAAATATCGTAGTCTTCCCAGCACCACTCTTCCCAACAAAAGCAACAGTTTCATTAGCATGAACCTGAAAGTTCAAATCATTTAGAACTTTTTTCTCATTAGAATCATAATGAAAATCAACATGAGAAAAACAAAAATCGCCATTTACTTTATCCAAATGTGTAGAACCAAACCTTTCCTTAGAAAACTTATCACTATGCATAATAGAAAAAACTCTATCACAAGATAAATTAAAATCTTTTAAGCTCTGCAATAAAATACCCAAAACATCAATAATTGAAGTTACTCTTCCTTGATAATTGTGAACAACCAAAGCATTCGCAACCGTTAAGTTACCCTCTATAATCAAAAATACCAGCAAAAAGATTAAACCCATATCCAGTATATCCTGTAAACAAAACCGAACACAATTATACTTATTATTAACATGCATCATCTGATATCTAGTTTGGTTTAATTCTTCTACTTGACTATGTAACTCAGATGAAAAGCTCCCTTCAGAATGTAGCATTTTAATATCGCGAATGCCACGTACAATTTCTCCAACAAAACCAGTAACACGTTCCGTTTCTTTACGAAACTCCTTATCACGACGATTATAAATTTGAACTCGTCTTTTCTCAATAAGATAAAGAATCAACACCATAACAATCATATATAAAAATGCCCAAAAATTAATAATAAATACTGCAATAAAAATACCAATATTAATTAATATTCTACTAAGATACAAGTTTAAAACATTAAAAATATCTGCAAGCCTACTAGTATCACTAGTAAGTCGTTGAATGAAAACACCAGAACTATTAGAATCAATAACTTTATTTTCTAACTTCAAAATATTTTGTCCTAGTTCTGTTTGAATTTTGATAAAAGATTCACGAAATATAATAGTAGAATAAGATCTAGAAAAATAATTAACAACATTTCTCAACAATTCAAGAAAACATAAAACAACAGTCATAAAAAGTAATTGATAAAACATACTATCAGTTAAATATACAATAATTTTAGCACTAATAATTGGTACAACTACACTTATAATAACGGCAATCAAATTACACAAAATATATTTAACTAACTTACTTTTTTGATCTCTTGCATACTGCCAAACAAATTTAATATTCTTAATAAATTCTTTCATATTTAACTAACATTCCTTTCTTTCGTCCTTTCAG
>UMHW01053417.1_pt1 | contig 32370 bp, 38 predicted proteins | sample 1965631 | NCBI WGS metagenome assembly UMHW01 (sample SAMEA4836107, study PRJEB28245) | human gut metagenome | biome: gut microbiome; material: fecal sample | place: Denmark | collected 2008
TTTGGTAGCAAATCTTTTTTTGTTAAAACTATTATAACATTATTAAATTTTTCTATATATTCTAGATTTAAATTTAATACTGATGTTAGGTATACTACCAAAGAGTCACCAGGAATGTTATCTAATATGTTTTGATAGTCTTTATTATCTAATGTTACTTCCTTATATTCTCCATAATATTTTAATTTAAAACATCTTTCACATATTTCTTTATTTATATCTTCTACATAACCTTCAATATGTTTATATTTGGTCTGAAGGGGTATTCCACAACCAATACATTTCTTAATCATAATATCTTCCTACCTTGAATATTCCTTTTTTAGTCATTTTTTTTATTTCTTTTTTTTCAATAAAGCGATATATTTTAGTTAGTGGCATATCAATATCAGACATTGGGTTTACTAAAATTGTAGTTATTCCTACTCTATTTCCTCCTAATATGTCAGTTACTAATTGATCTCCTACGATAGCTACTTCTGATATATCATAATTATAGTTTTTTAATACTTTTAAAAATTTTGCTCTTCTTGGCTTTTGTGCACTATAGCAGCAATCTACATTTAATTCTTTCTTAAATCTTTCTAATCTTGATTTTGGTGAATTAGAAAATATTATTACTTTGAAATTTTGTTCTTTTAAGGTATCAAATAACTTAGCTAACTTTTTGGTTGGTGTTTTATCTATATATGGAACACATGTATTGTCTAAGTCAAATAAAATACATTTTATACCATTTTCTTTTAATTTATTATAATTTATCGTATAAATACTTTTTTGATATATATCTGGATAAAAATTATTCATGTTCCACCTCTTTTTAATTATACTTTATTTTTTTGGAAAAATAAAGTTATTTATACTTATTTATATTTTTATTATTATTTGTTTTGCATAAGTTTTATTAGGAGGTTTTTATGCTTATTAATTTATTTAATTTTATTATTCATAATTTTATGTTCTTTACGGGGGCTTATTCTAATAATGCTTTTCCGGAACCTTTAAGTAAAGAAGAGGAAGAAGAATATATTAATAAAATGTTACATGGAGATACAAATGCTAGAAGTAAACTTATTGAACATAATTTAAGGCTAGTTGCGCATATAGTTAAAAAGTTTGAGTCTAATACTAATGATATTGATGATTTGATTGGTATTGGTACTGTTGGGCTGATAAAAGGTATCGATAGTTTTTCTCCTGATAAGAATGTTAGGCTTACTACTTATATTGCTAAATGTGCTGAAAATGAGATTCTGATGTATTTTAGAGCGGATAAGAAAAATTCTAAAAATATTAGTATTTATGATGGTATTAGTTATGATAAAGATGGTAATGAAATTACAATACTGGATGTTTTAAAAACCAATGATCCTGATTTTGCCGATGAAATTTATAGAAATGATAACATTAAATCACTTAAGAAATATATGAATATTCTTACTTCTAGAGAAAGAGATGTTCTTACTAAAAGATATGGTCTTAATAATAACGATGAAATTACACAAAAAGAAATTGCTAAAGAACTTGGTATTTCTAGAAGTTATGTATCAAGAATAGAAAAACGTGCTATAACTAAAATATTGCGTGAATTTATTAAAAAAGAGGGGCTAGACAAGTAAAATTTCAAATAATTATTGACTTAAATGGTTTTTTATGATAAAGTTAATATCGAACTGATGAGGAGGGAATACGATGAAGAAAGTAACAACTAAAAAAACTAGATCTGTAAATAATAGACCTAACTGTTTAAAAATTACAAAAAGTACTCAAAAGGTTAATTTTACTACAGTTATTGACAAAGATGGTAACAAGATTAAAACTAGTGTTAGAGAAGCTAGAACAATGAAAAAGAACAATAAAAAAGAAGATTAATTTAACTATAAATGAAACTAGATGTTTCATTTTTTTGTTATTTTGTTTTTCTTCTTTTTTTATTGTTTTCTCTTAATTCTTCATATATTTCTTTATATACTTTTGTTTTATCTTTATATTCACTATAGACTTTTCCTATAAATTTATAATTACCATCTAAAGTATATTTTGAATTTACTAATTCATATCTGTCTTTAATAAATGGATCATCTATTACTCTAATTAGGAATAAATCTTGCATAGCATATAATACTATATGTTTTTCTTCTTCTAGAAGAGGATTTATTTTCATAAAACTTCTATCAAACTTATTATCATATGTAACTATTGGTTTTGTTCTTACAAATTCCATTCCTACATATGTTGACTTTTTAAGAAATTCTGTTAGTTTTATGAAGTCTTTATTCATTTCCTCAACACTATTATAATCTTTTATTAATGGATGTTGTTCATTGCTCTTCATAGCTATATGTTTACCATCATTTGTATATAATTCCCAAAAATTATTTGTTCCTGAATAATTTGTGATACTTTTTTTGGAATCTAAAATATCTTTGTATGCCTGTAGGGGCTCAAGATATTCTGCTTTACTTAAATCAGGATTTTCTTTTGATAGTTCGAATTCGATATCGGATATTGTATCTTCTAATTCTTGATATTCGATACTATTACGAGGATCTATTATTTCAGGTCCTCTTTTTAAATATATTTCGCCATTATATATTATATTCATAGTAGTTACTGCTCCTTCGAATATATATTAACATAATTTGCTTTTAATGTCATTATTTTTTTTAATTTATCAACAGAATTTGTTTATAAGTTGTTAATATACTATTTATAATTTCATTAATATAAAAGAATATACCAACATTGGTATATTCAATATTTAGATTTTATAATATTTATTGTTGCTTATATGGATAACTATTTTGTCCTTCACCAGCCATTGGTGTTGACTCTACACTTTTAAATTCAAATTTATTGTCATGTGATGATTTTTGTCCTATATATGTATATACTCTTTTATTGTTATATCCGTCATTTTCAATATAGAACTCAATAATTATATATTGTTGCTTAGTGTAATCATTATATTTTAAATAATATATATTAACTTTAACTGCATCATTTTCAAAGACATTTGTCGTTCCACTGCCTGTTGGCTCAGATACAGCAATATTTTCATTTGATAATTCTATATATGAATCTTTTGAATTGGTATTAACATATTTACCTGCTAATTCTTGAGGAATTTCATTTGATATTATTTTACCATTTTCTATTATTACTACATTTTTGTCTAGTGATGCGTTGACTGTAGAATTATTATCTTTGTTTTCTTTTTCTTCAGTTGAGTTGGTTTCTGTTTTATTGTCCTTTTTTAAATTAATCTTATCAGTTGCAAAAAACATGCAAGTTGCCATTAATATGATAATTACTATTGACAACACTATTATTACACTTTTTTGATTTTTATTTTCCATATTTACTCTCCTCTCTTATATATTAATTTTAACATTATTTTTTATTAATGGCAATAAATTTTTATAAATATACATTTTGCATTAAATTACTTTACTAATCGTATTTTTGATTATTCTTTTTTGCTTCTTTTAGTAACTTAGAATAGTATTCTTTTCCTAGTCTGTATTCTTCTTCTAGTAATTCTTTGGTTATTAATTCTTTTTCTGGCATAATAAAAAGCTCCTTTCTCTATTATTATAAAGAATGGAGTCTTTTTTATACTAATAAGTCATTTATTCTTTGGACTGGATTATCACTAGTAGTTATATATGATCCTACTACTGATATATCTACATCTTTTACTTTGTTTATAGTTTGATTATTTATTCCACCATCTACTTCTAGTTCAATGTTTTTATCTTTGATTAGTTTTTTTATTTCTTTTATTCTATTTGGACTGTTCTCTAGAAATGGTTGACCTCCAAGTCCTGGTTCTACAGTCATAATAAGAATTCTATCTATAATATCTAAATATGGAACTAATAGATTTATATCGGTATTTGGCTTGATTGCTAAACTTCTTTTAAAACCATATTCTTTTATTTTATTTAGTATATTTTTTATATCTTTATTTATTTCTAGATGTATTGTTATATTGTCTATATTTGGTAATTCTTTAATTCTTTCTATATAATACATTGGATTTTCTACCATTAGATGAATGTCTAATGATTTGGAAGAAAATGGTGATATTTTTATTATTTCATCGCTAGGCAATGATTTTTGAGAGACAAACAATCCGTCCATTACATCTATATGAATATATGAGATTTTTGTATTATTTAATGTTTTTATCATATTTATTTTGTCTTTTGAATTTAATATTGATACTGATAATCTCATTATTTTCCTCCTAGAAATGATTTATAATTTTCATATCTTGATTTTAGTATTTTACCATTTTTTACTAATTCTTTGACATAACAATCATCTTCTTTAATATGCATGCAATCTCTATATTTGCACTTTTCTAAATTATCATACATTTCTTTCATATTATCTCGGATATCTAATTTTGTCATACCTCGAAAGTCTATCATAGAAAATCCTGGAGTATCCGCTATTAAGGCACCATCTATATCATATAGAGTTACACACCTTGTAGTATGTTTTCCTCTTCCTAATGCTTTAGATATTTCATTTGTTTCTAATAATAATGACTTATCTAACTTATTTAATAATGTTGATTTGCCTGCTCCTGATTGACCTGCGAAAACTACAACTTTATTTTTTGTTAGCTTTTTTATTTCTTTTATTTCATTGTTTGTTATTACTTTATAGCCAGCTTTTTTATAGTATGACATTATGTTTTTTATTTCTTTTTCTTCGGTATTGTTTAATAGATCTGTTTTTGTTAAACATATTATTGGTTCGATACCGTTGTATGATATTATTGTTAGTAACTTGTCTAATAGATTATTATCAAAATTTGGTTCTTTTACCGATGTTATTATTAGTGCTATATCAACATTTGCTATATTTGGTCTTATTAAAAAGTTTTTTCTTGGTTTTATTTCTAATAAGTAGTTGTTTATATCATCTATTATAACATGGTCTCCTACTAAAGGAGTTATCTTTTCATTACGAAACTTTCCCCTTGGCTTGCATATATTTATTCCTTTTGATGTTTTTACTGTATAATCATTACTTTGATTTTTTATTATTATGCCTTCCATACTTTTTCCTTTACTCATTATCACTTGGTGATACCGAATCTTTTTTATCTTCTAATTTTTTATCTTCTGGTTTTTTGGATACTGTTATTTTTAATGTGTATCCTTCATATATTGGATCTCCCTTGGCACGACTTTGTGATAATATTATATTTTCATCAACATCTTTTGTTTCTTTATATGTTATATCTAATGTTAATTTGTATTCTTTTGCAAAATCTTGAGCTTGCTCTAAAGTCCATTTTTCTTCAACCATATCTGGATATACATCTACTTCTGGAATATATAGAATAACTGTATCATTTTTGTATAGTTTTTTCTCTTCATCTTTATTGTATTTTGGTTCTTGATCGATTATTAAATCTTCTTTATCTTTATACTCTGAAGCATTTTCAACAGTTTTTGTTTTCATTTCTGTTTTTATACCTTTTGCTTCTAATTTTCCTTTTATTTCATAATAGTTTTGACCAGTATAATCTTCAAGAACTAAAAACTCTTTGCCTGATGATTCTATTATTGTTACGGTACTGCCTTTTACTTTGGTAGAACCTTTTTTTGGTTCTGTTCTTATTACTTTTCCTTCTTCGATGTCTGTATTTTCTTCAGATTTTGTTGTATAGGCTAAACCATATTTTTTTAATTCTTTTATGGCTTCTTCAGTTGTTAGTCCTTCAACATCTGGTACTTTTACTTCTTTTACATCATGATTACTTATAACTAAATATATAATGGCTAAAGCTATTAGAATAACTAGAAGTACCGCTGCTAAAATTATTGGCAATTTGTTCTTGCTTTTTTCTTCTGAGATTATTTCTTCCTCTTTTGGTTCTTCTGGTTTTTCTACTACTTTTTTAGGTTCTTTTATAGGAGCTATTACCTTTGTCTCTTCTAAATCGTTTTCTGGATATTCAAAGACAATTCTTTTTTCATTTGTTCTTTCCATTGCTGTTTGAAGATCAGAGTACATTTCTCTTACACTGTCATACCTATTTTTAGGATTTTTAGCAGTTGCTTTTATGACAATATTTTCTACTGATTGTGGTATTGTTGGATTTTGTTTTCTGATACTTGGTATTTTCTCCTTCATATGTTTAAGTGCTATTTCTACCGCTGTATCGCCTTTAAATGGTACAGATCCTGTTAATAGTTCATACATTAATATTCCTAATGAATATATATCACTTTTTATAGTGGATCCTTTCCCATTTGCCTGCTCAGGAGGTAGGTAGTGAACTGATCCCATTACTGAATTTGTCTGGGTAAGTTGTGTTGAATTTAGGGCCATAGCAATTCCAAAGTCTGTTATTTTTATCATACCGTTATCTTCAATCATGATATTTTGCGGTTTGATATCACGATGGATTATATATGCTTCATGAGCATGTGCTAGGCCATCTGTTAGTTGACTCATTATATCTATTACTTCTGGAAGAGTTAACGCTCCTCTTTTTTGAAGTAATTGTTTTAATGTTTTGCCCTCAATATATTCCATTACAATATAGTAGTTACCATCTTCTTCTCCAACATCATATACTTCTACAATATTTGGATGAGAAAGGTTAGAAACTGATAAGGCTTCTCTTTTGAATCTCCTTATGAATTTTTCGTCATTTGATAAGTCACCACGTAATACTTTTATGGCAACTTTTCTATCTAATATTAAATCATTGGCTAAATATACATTAGCCATACCACCTTCGCCAATTGTTTTAATGATTTCATATCTGTCATTAATTTTTTGTCCCTTTGATAGCATTATAAATCACCACTCTCCTTTTTTAGATAAGCAATTGATATATTGTCTGTGCCACCGCGCATATTACTCTTTTTGATTAGTTTTTCTACTTGTTCTTCAATTGAAGATTTGTTGTTTAATACTTTTTCTATTTGTTCTTCTGTAACCATATTTGTTAGGCCATCGCTACATAAAAATAATCCCTGTACATTATTGTCAACATCAAAAATATCTATTTCTATTGGATCGTTAGCTCCTAAAGCTCTTGTTAGAAGATTTTTTCTTGGATGAAATTTTGCTTGTTCAGGTGTTAATTCTCCAGTAGATACTAGTAAATTTACTAATGTATGATCATGAGTTATTTTATGTAATTTTTCATTTTTTATAGCATATCCTGATGAATCGCCAATATTTCCATATAATATATAGTCATCTGTTTTTACGGCAATTACTAGTGTTGTACCCATACCTTTACTTTCTGGATGTTCTCTAGTATATGCGAATATTTTGTTATTTATTTCTTTTACTATATTGCGAAGCCATTCGATAGCATCTTCTTTTTTTCCTAATGACTCTATACTTTCAAAACTCTCTGTTATATGTTCTATAGCTATATTTGAAGCCACTTCTCCTGCTTTATGTCCACCCATTCCATCTGCTACCGCTAGAATGAATTCATTATTATTGTTACTTATTATTGTCACATTATCTTCATTATGTGTTCTTACTTTTCCTGCATCAGTCATGTAAAATGTCTGCATTATTTCACTTCCTCTTTAATTATTAGCTCTTAATTGACCGCAAGCAGCATCTACTGCACCGCCAAACTCTTTTCTTATTGTTACATTTATATTATTTGACTTAAGTATATCATAAAAAGCTAAAATTTTCCACTTTTTTGTACGTTTAAAGCCAATATTTTCTGTTTCATTATATGGTATTAAATTTACATAGCAATTTATACCTTTTAATAATTTTACTAATTCTTTGGCTTCTTTTTCACTATCATTTATATTCTCTAACATAATATATTCAAAAGTAACTCTTCTATTAGTCTTTGCTATATATTCTTTTATGGTATCCATTAATTCTTCTAAATGATAGGCTTTATTTATTGGCATTAGTTTACTTCTTAATTCATCATTGGGAGCATGAAGACTTATGGCTAAATTAACTTGCCCTTCCTCATTCATAAATTTTTTTATACCCGGAATAACACCACATGTTGAGATTGTTATATGTCTAGAACCAATATCAATGCCTTTACTACAATTTATTATTTTTACAAAACGCATAATATTATCGTAATTATCAAATGGTTCTCCTATTCCCATCATAACAACATGAGTTATTCTTTTCTTTATATCTTCTTCAATAAGAAGTATTTGCTCTACTATTTCATAGGCTAATAGGTTTCTTACTTTCTTTAATCTACCACTTTCACAGAAAGCACATGTCATATTACAACCTACTTGTGAGGATACACATATGCTAGTTCCATAATCATGAAACATTAAAACTGACTCTATTTTATTACCATCTTCTAACTCGAATAGGTATTTATTTACGTCTTTACCTGTTTGTTTTATTAATAATTTTATTTTAAATAAAGAAAAATCGTTAGTTAATTTTTCTCTTAGTTCTTTGCTAATATTAGTCATTTCATCAAATGAATTTAGTCTCTTTTTATATAGTCCTTCATATACTTGAGTGGCTCTAAATGGTTTTTCACCAATTTGAATAAAGTATTCTTCTAATTCTTGTAATGTTAAATCATATATATTTCTCATTTGTTCACTTCCATGTTCTATTTATATTATAACAGAAAAAACATGTTATTAAAACATGTTTCTATCATTTTATTTATCTTCTTTATGTTCATGATGTGAATGGCCTCTTATTCCGTATCTTTTAGTAATTGGATCTTTGAATAAGAAATTTTTTATTGGTAATAATGTTAATACCATATAAAATCCAAATATGATGAATAGAACTACTACTGATATATAGGAATAAAAGAAATGTAATGGTTCTATATTTATTATATAACTAAATGTTAGATTGCTTAAGATTATAGCTAAGTAGAATATTATTATATCCACTGCTAAGATGGTTTTTTTTGTTATTAATTGATAAGCATAAAATAGTAGTGGTATTAAGATTATTATTACTAAGATACTTGATGTTTTTGCTATAAAATAGTTTTCATTCATTCCATATATTGCTCCATCATAAAGGGTCCAAATAAATGTTGGTGTTAAGGCAATTTTAATGTGTTCCCAGATGCTTTCATTGACCGCTGCAAAAAGTGATACTATTTTATTATGTCCTGACCATTCATACATAAAGTGGAGCAGTGTTCCTATTATTGATATGAATATTATTCCAATTATTATGTCCATATTTTCCTCCTATTGTAATATCATTATATATTACTTTTTCTAATATTACAACTATTATTATTTTTTTAGTAAACGTAATGTATTTAATATACAAAGTACTGTTACACCAACATCTGCAAATACTGCTTCTAACATAGTGGATAATCCTATTAATGTTAATACTAATACTAGCAATTTTACTCCTAAAGCAAAAATTAGGTTTTCTTTAATTATTTTATTTGTTTTCTTAGATATATTTATTGCTGTTACTATTTTTTCTAGATTATCATTCATTATGACTACATCTGATGCTTCAATGGCTGAATCGGTTCCTAGACTACCCATAGATATTCCTAAATCTGATAATTTTAATACTGGAGCGTCATTTATCCCATCCCCTACGAATGATACTACACTTTTTTCTGTTTTCTTTTTTATTATTTCTTCTAAGTATGTATACTTATCACTAGGAAGCATACTATAATTAATATTATCTATGCCTACTTGCTGGGCTATTTCTGTTGCTTTTTCTTTAGTATCTCCAGTAAACATATGAATATTTATATTCATGTTTTTTAGTTTTTGTATTGTTTTTATAGCATCTTTTTTTATTTCGTCTTTTATTTCTAAATCTGCTACTATAGAGTTATTTATCATTAAATATATATTACTATTTTCTTCTTTATTTTTGCAGAATTTTGCATTTCCTATTCTTACTTTATCTTTTTTATATGTAAACTCAATGCCTTTTCCCGATACTTCTTTATAGTCTTTGATATCTTCGTGATTTATTTCTTTAGTATAATTTTTTAATACAGATTTAGCGATTGGATGATTTGATAGTGATTCTCCACCTGCGAATATTTCCATTATTTGATCTTCTGTGTATTTTTTATCGTGGATATTTATTTTTGATATGTAGAATTCTCCTGTAGTTATTGTTCCTGTTTTATCAAATACTATTTCTTTAATATCTTTAATACTATCTAAATAGTTACTTCCTTTTATTAATATTCCTTCTTTTGATGCCGCGCCTATACCAGAAAAGTATGATAATGGTATAGATATGGCTATAGCACATGGGCATGATATTACTAGGATTGTTAATCCTTTATAAATACTATCTGTATATGTCATATTAGTAAATAGTGGTAGAAATAGTGCTGTTAATATGGCTATAATTATTACTCCTATGGTATATTTTGAAGAGTATTTTGATACTATTGTTTCTACTTTGGTTTTTCTTTCAGTAGCGTTTTCTACTAATTCTAGTATTTTATTTACAGTAGAGTCTTTATATATTGATGATACTTTTATTTCTAATATACCGCCTTTATTTATACTACCTGATAATACGTTATCACCAGTTGATACTGATACTGGAAGTGATTCTCCTGTTAAGGCACTAGTATCTAACATAGTTTCGCCTTTTACTACTATGCCGTCTAGAGGTACTCTTTCTCCTTCTTTTACTACTATTATATCACCAACTTTTATTTCAGTTGTAGGGACTACTTTTATTTTGTTATTGTCTTTTAAATTTGATGTTTCTTCTTTAATATTCATTAATTCTGCTACTGAATTACGACTTTTATTTACGGCTTTGCTTTCTAGCATTTTTCCTATTTCATATAGGAATATTACCATTAAACCTTCATGTGTTTCTCCTAGTAAGTAAGCTCCTATTGTGGATATTGTTACTAAGAAGTTTTCATTTATAGTTTTATTTTTTAGTTGTTTAATAGCGGTAGTTAATGTCCTATATAGTAATATTATATAAGCTAAAAGTATCAATATCATGCTTAAGTATTTTGGAGTTTTTATTATTATTCCTAGCACTCCTAAAAATGCCCCTAATAGTATTCTATAAATATCTTTATTTTTAGTTTCTTTAATTTCTTCCTTACTTAATATAGCATCTGGTTCTATCTTTTCTACTATATCTTTAACATAGTTAAATGGGTCTGATATATTTGTTTCCACAGTAACTGTTTGTTTAACAAGATTTACACTAGCACTTTTTATATTTTTATCTTTATTTAAAGTTTCTTCTATTTTTTTTGCACAATTAGCACAATCTAAATCTTTAATATTATACTTATATTTCATTTATATGCTCCTTTCCCATATTAAATAATGTTTTTACATGTTCATCACTTAATTCATAATATACTGTTTTTCCTATTTTAGTATATTTTACTAGTTTGGCTGATTTTAATATTCTGAGTTGATGTGATACTGCCGATTGACTTGTATTAATTATAGTAGCTATATCTCCTACGCATAATTTTTCTAATAATAGGGCATTTATTATTTTTACTCTAGTTGAATCTGCAAATACTTTAAATAACTCTGCTATATCTATTATTGTATCTTCTTCTAACATACTTTTTTTTAATTTATTTATATCTATTTCTTCCGTCATAGTATTCCTCCTATATATGAATATATATTCATATATTTAAATATTACCACTTGTTTTTATATATGTCAAGTTGCTTATAATAAAATAAAAAAGAATATTTTTTTGAGTTATTAATGTACTACATTCAAATTATATTCTTCTTCTAGTTCTTTAAATATACAGTGTAATTCTTTAAAAGTGTTTTCTATTTCTTTAATTGTTACTATACTTTTTTCATCTAAAACGTATATTTTTTGCATCTTGTTAAATGATTTTAATAGTTCATTTGATAGTGGTTTAAGATATTCAAAATTTGATATCATTTTTTCTTCATCTATACCACCTTTTCTTAATAATTCTTCTTGTCTTTTGTATCCAACTATTTTTAATACTTCTTTTTTATTTTTCAAGAAAGTTTTTATTTTTTTATTTTTCATTAATATTGTTATATCATATATGTGTTTTGATGTATCATCATACATATTTCTTATATAGTAAAACTCTGCAGCAAATATTTTGTCTATGAATATTCTCTCCAATGTTATTATTTCTATATCAAAATCCATTATATTGTATTTTTTTCTTAATGTTTCTTTTTCTTTGGCAGCAGCATACTTATATATAAGCGGCTCAATTCTATAAGTAAATGTTGGCTCTGATATTGTAAACGATGTTGCTTCTATTTGTATTTTTTCGGATTTAAATAATTCATTAATACTAAATAACGAATCATATTTATAGAAGGCAATAATACTTCCTTTTTTGTCAATTGTATCTTCTTTTATTAGTTCTAAATACTTTATATCATATGATAATGCTGATTTTTTTAATCTTGTTTTATTACTGTTATTTGATTCGTTTTTATTTATTTTAACCGTTAAATCTATATCTTCAGAAAATCTATTCATGTGATTTAATATTTTATAAAGTGCAGTTCCACCTTTAAAATAAGCCTTTAATTGTTTTTGCTTTACTGATAGTTCTTTCAAAATCAAACAAACATAGTAGTCTTTTTCTAATATTTCATTTCTAATACCTGTTCTTTCGTTTATATTTAAGATTATTTCTTCCAGAGCTGCTTTATCCATTTATTACCCTAATTCGTATAACCTTTCTATTGCCTTTTTACTATTTGTTTTTCTTGCATATTCAAATATTTTCGCTACATCTAAATTGTTGTCATTTATAAAGCTATATATTATTTCTCTTTCACTATCAGTTTCTATTTTAATATTATCTCTATTGTTTAGTATATCTAATAATTGTAAATATTTATAATTTTCTGTGGTTACTTCTATTTTTGGTTTTCTAATTATTATTCCTAGTTTTTTATTTTTGTAATCATTATTATTCGGACATTCATTTGTAACTATTAATATGTCTTTCGGTAACAATGTTGTTAATCCTAATTTGTTAAATAAATAAGCCCCTGAGTAATAGCCTTTTATTCCATCTGATGATGTTATATATTTTTTATCTATTACTTTATTTATGTTTAGTTTTTTATTTCCAAACGTGCCTTTTAGTGGCTTATAATATATCCCTTTTAAGTATTGTACTAATTTATTTTCTTTTACTAATCTGTTGATATATACATATAGTGTTTTTAACAGTTTTTCATTTATAGTTCCAAGCTCTTCTTGAAAATATTTTTTAATATCTTCAATAAATATCGGCTCATCATATGGGTACTTATCAATATAGTTTAATAATACTTCATTATAATTCATAATTCTTATTTCTCCTTTCTGTTATATTTTTATTAATTTTTTTGTTTTTTTTAATTATATGATAACATTATACTATTATTTATTAGATATGTCAATTTATTTTTTATATAAATAATATTAAATTGTTACAGTTTGCTAAATTCATAATAAAAAGAGATAACATAAACCATTATCTCCTTTATAGTAATTAATCTATAGATATTTCAGTGATATCCAAATAATAACCCAGTACTTCACCAACATCGGTTATTTTACCTTTAACTGTAATTTCTTGATCTCTCGTTAAAGTTTTAATAATTTCTTTTTGTTCCTTGTTTTTAATAGTGCAATGAATACTTTTTAAATCCCATTCTTTTGTCGGCGATTTTAATGAAAGATATTTTAATTCAGAATCAATTGTACCTAGTTTTCCTGTTACTTCAACATATTTGTTAATGTATGTTTCTCTTGCTAAAGCAGCATTTTTGTCTAAAGCTTCATCTAAATCATCTTTTGATATCTTTATATATTCAATGTCTTCTGGTACTTGATTTGGTAAATTATTTGTGTTATCACTCGCCTTATTGCTTTTATTATTATTTGTTTCTTTATTTGTTACATGATTAACTGGCTCTTCATTTTCATCATTAATATTTAAAATAGTACCAATTGCTAGTATCACAATGATTACTATTAGCCAAGTTGGAAGACTTTGTTTTGATTTTGAACTTCTAGTATTTTTTATTTGTCTGCCACAAGATAAGCAAACATTTGCATTTTCTTCCAATTTTGCTCCACAAAATTCGCAATATTTATTTACGTTGTTCATGGTGTACTCCTTTCCAAACTATGTAACTAGACTTTTTATTAGTTGCTTCATATAGACTACTATATCATCATAACAATTAATCTATAGATATTTCAGTGATATCCAAATAATAACCTAGTACTTCACCAACATCGGTTATTTTACCTTTAACTGTAATTTCTTGATCTTTTGTTAATGTTTTAACTATTTCCTTTTGCTCATTATTTTTAATGGTGCAATGGATACCAATTAAATCCCACTCATCTGTTGATGAAACCAATGAAATGTATTTTAACTCTGAATCAATTGCGCCTAGTTTTCCTGTTACTTCAACATATTTGTTAATGTATGTTTCTCTTGCTAAAGCAGCATTGTTTTCTAGAGCTTCATCTAAATCATCTTTTGATATCTTTATATATTCAATATTTTCTGGTGCTTGATTTGATGAATTGTTTATGTCATTGCCTTTTGATTCTTCGGAGTTACTGCCTAAGCTAGAAATGATGCCAATCACTAATATAACAATTATTATTATTAACCAAATTGGAAGCCCTTGTTTTGCACCACAATGTGGACATTTTTTTGCTTTCTTATTAATTTCCTCCTTACATTTTTTACATTGTTTAGTTTCACTATTCATAACTTACTCCTTTCTATACTATGTAACTAGTACTTTTTTTAAGATAAATTGGCTTATCTCTATTTAATTATATCATACTTACTCGAATAGTGTAAGTATATTTTGATAAAATAATGAGAAAATAATATTGAAATTGATTTATGTGATGGTGATTTTGTATGTTTGATAGAAATAATGAGAATTATGTTTATGAAATTGTTAGTAAGAACATTAAAAAGCAAAGAAAATTAAAAGGCCTAACTCAAGAGCAACTGGCCCAAAAGATTGCTTATTCAACACAGTTTATTTCTAATATAGAAAGTAAGAATCATCAAACGTTTTCTCTTGGAACTCTATGGAGAATTGCATTAGTTCTTGATATTAATATTACTGACTTATTTATCGAGGATGATGATGAAAATAATACTTAAGTTTAGAGACTAATGACTCTAAACTTTTTTCTAACGACTACAGGCATTAGAAAACGGCGAACAACAAAGTGTGAGACGATAAAAAGAAAAGAAAACCTAAATAGATTTTCTTTCTTTATATTCTTCTAATGTTAAATTGTTATTATATATATATGGTGCTATATCTCCTACAAATCTTAGATGCCATGGTTCATAACTATATTTAGTTATATCTTCTTTACCTTCTGGATATCTTAATATAAAACCATATTTATGACAATTTTGATGAACCCATTTTGTTTCTATTAAGTCTTCTATTTCATGTTCAATATAAGACTTCTCGTTTTGATATACACAGAAATCAATAGCTAATCCGGTTTGATGTTCTGATGAACCAGGACGTGCTATTCTTGTTACTGTATAGTTAAATCCTTTTTCATCTAATAATTTATTATATAATTTTTCTTGATAGTCATAATCTCGATAACCACTTTCTATATCTATTAAATAATTATTTCTTTTTGCGGCTTCTTTTAATCTATCAAATGATTCTTTTACTTTTTTATCTATATATACATTTTTCTTATATTCACTTTCTGCATCTACTAATGTATTTGGAATATGTGCTCTTGGCAAAGGATTATCTTTATTTACTAAAATATTATAATCCATATATACCTCCAGTAGTATTATATGATATTAAAAAGAAATAGATACTTCTTTTGTTCTATTTCTTTAATCTAATTTTGTTATATTTGGATGACCTTTCATTAATTTTTTTATACCTATCGGATGTGGGAAGGCCACTGTTATTATTGATTTATCTACCGCTACAATGATGCCTTCACCAAAATCGGTATGCAATATATGTTCTCCTACTTCATATGTTGCGTTTTTATCTATAGTCTTTTTTACTTTTGATACTATATTACTTATTCTTCCTTTAGTTTCAATATCTAAGTATTTTTTATCTATTTCTTCAATAAACCTACTAGGCATATTTCTATTTGTATTTCCAAATAGCATTCTTGTTTCGGCACTAGTTATATATAATTCTTTTTTTGCTCTTGTTATAGCTACATAACAAAGTCTTCTTTCTTCTTCAATAGCAGAATTACTTCCATCATTTATAGCATTATAATGAGGGAATATTCCTTCTTCCATTCCTACTAAAAAGACATAATCAAACTCTAATCCTTTTACTGAATGGACAGTCATTAAACTTACTCTATTTGATCCATCTTGATGTTCGCTCATATCACTTACTAGAGATATTTCATTTAAGAAATCTTCTAGAGTAGCAGAACCGTATTCTTCTTCATAACTTTTAGTTACACCTTTAAACTCATTTAGATTTTCTAATCTTATTTCGTCTTCTAGTAACTTAGATGATTGTAATTCTTTCTTTATGCCACTTTTTTCTAGTATTAAATCTATTAGTTCTGTTAGAGTTATACTGCTACTAGCAAGTGTTAGTTCTTCTATTAGCTTTTTGAATTCTAGTTCCTTGCCACTATCTATAGCATCATAAATAGACGTGTTATTTTCTACAGCTTTAGTAGTTAAATTCTCTATTGTTTTTTCGCCTATTCCTCTTTTAGGAGTATTTATTATTCTAAGTAGGCTTACATCATCTTTATGATTACTTATTAATCTTAAGTAGCATAATAAGTCTTTTATTTCTTTTCTATTATAGAAGTAGAAACTTCCTACAACACGATATTTGATGTTCTTTTTTAACATTTCTTCTTCTAGTACACGAGACTGAGCATTAGTACGATATAATATTGCTATGTCTTCTTCTTTGATGCCTTTTTCTAATAGTTTCTTAATTTCTTCTCCAACAAAGATAGCTTCTTCTTTTTCATTTGTTACTACTTTGTACTTTATTTTATCTCCTTCAATATTATTGCTCCATAAGTTTTTATCTTTTCTTTCTCTATTATGTTTAATAACGCTATTGGCAGCATTTAATATTGTTTTAGTGGAACGATAATTTTCTTCTAGTAATATTGTTTTAGCTTCTGGATAGTCTTTTTCAAAGTTTAGTATGTTCTTATAGTTGGCCCCTCTAAAAGCATATATTGCTTGATCGTTATCTCCTACGACAAAGATATTACGATATTTGGCTGCTAATAACTTACTAAAAGTATATTGGGCTTCATTGGTATCCTGATATTCATCTATTAGAATGTATTTATATCTATCTTGATAATCGTTTAAAACATTGGGATAGTTTTTGAATAATCTTATTGGAAGAATTAATAGATCATCAAAATCAACTGAATTACCGGTTTTTAACTTCTTTTGATACTTTCGATATAGTTCTACTACATTATAGTCAAATTCTACTTTAGCGAAAGAATCCGTGGTCATCATAGCATTTTTTGCTGAACTTATTTTGTTTCTTAATTCTCGTGGATTATATTTATCCTTATTCATATTTAAATCTTTCATTAATTTTTTTATTATGGTTAAAACGTCATCACTATCGATGATGGTAAAGTTTTTATCATATCCTAAAAGTGAATAATTTTCTTTTAGAATTTTTAAGCCTAAAGAGTGAAATGTAGATATTTGAATATTATAAGCTAGTGTTCCTATTAGTGATATTTCTCTATCTTTCATTTCTTTAGCGGCTTTATTGGTAAAAGTTATGGCTAATATATTGCTTGGGCTTATACCGTTTTGAATTAGATTCGCTATTCTATTTGTTAGTACTTTGGTTTTTCCGGAGCCTGCTCCTGCTAAAACAAGCATTGGTCCATCTATATGATTAACAGCTTTTTGCTGTTCGCTATTTAATAATTGTGTATTCATTATGTCACCATCTTTCTTTTTAATTTTATCATACTTTAATAAGATAGTGAAGTGTAGATGGTAATATTTTTTATTTATTTTTATGGAGAAATATAAAATTAAAAAGAGGAATATTATTTCCTCTTTCTGAATACTTGTTTTATGAATAATATTATTTTATCTACTAGCCAAAGTAAGGCATTTACTCTTTTATCTTGATTATCTGGTAATTCTTCCGTCTCTTTATTTTCTTCTTTTGTTGTATCTTTATTTTCCTCTTGGACTTTGTTGTTATCATTTTTTTCTGTTTTATCATTTCTCATGCTTGTTTCTTTATTTTCTTCTTGAACTCTAGGTTTTTCTTCTTCTGGAGCTTTTTTTGTAAACTTTTCAAATTCATTTGTCCAAGCGGCATCATAATATGAAGTTGCGTCCCCTAATGCCATGTATAGACCATTGTTGTAATGGTATTTCTTTACTACCCCTTTAGTGCCTTTTTTTAATAGCATTGATTTGCCGCCATAACCTGCTGTTTCATGTAAATATAAATCACTAGTATTATATATTATATCTCCTATTATAAATGGTCTTTCTCTAGTTTCGTTTAATTTTTCTTTTATCATATTTAGAAATCTATCCCATCCCATATCTAGTGTACGATGTGGACAATATTTGTTAGTATAATCCTGATGTTTTGTTACTTTATCTATGTTCCAATTATATCTATTTAATATATCTACGATTAAGTCTACGGCATTTTTTTCTGCTTTTATGAATCTTTCTCCACCAGATAACGAGTAACAGATTTCAATAGCTATACCTTCTCTATTTCCTTTGCCATTACCATCAGATGCATGCCAGCCGTTTCTATTTTCAGGTAGGCCTTGTACTATTTCTTTGTCATCAACAGCATAGTGAAAAGATGTTTCATAGTCATTATTTGTCATGTATTTTATTTCATTTCTAGCAGAAGCGTCATTAGCGGTATTATGTACTACAATACGAGTAGGTGTCATTTCATAAGGGCATTTTAGATAGTATCTACTGCTAGGTACTATCATTTTCACTATTGGTACCATTATCACCCTCCTTAATCAATTTTTCTATATTATGAATAAGATTGTATCCTGTTTCTGCAAAAACACCACTTAACGATATTGCTAAGTTGAAATCTTTTGTTATTATGAAATATAATATTGAAACTAGGAGACCTACTATTATATTTTGTATTATGATTAGATTATTGTTTATATAAGGGCATTTTTTAGCAATAAATCCTAATATCCAGCTAACGATCATTGTTAACAATGTAATCATTAATTCTGTATTATGATTTATAAATTCCATTTTTTTCACCTCTATTCATAATCACTTTATTTTATGATAGAAATGAATCTTTTGTAATAGTGAATGTCCAAAAAGAAAAAAGATTATAATTTTTTTATAATCTTTTTAAGTTCTATTTATTAAACTTCTTCTTTTTTGTTCTTTTTAAACCAGTATATTGAATATCCTAAACTTCCTAAACCTACTACCCAAGCAGCAAATATTAAAGCGTTACCTGTTTTAGGGTTAACTGCTGGATTTTCAGCTTTACAAGTATAGTAAACTGTTTTCTGGTAGTCTGTATTATCTATTGTATAATCTACTGTACTATCATTTTTATCAACTAATGTACATCCATCTACTTTTGGTGAATCTACACTATCTTTATCACCATTTGACAAATCATCTTTTTTATATGGTTCATGTACTTCTTCTTTGGTATCTTTATTTATATAATCTATTTCAGCTTTATATTGACACAATTCATATACAACTTTATATAATGCTGGTGCTAGTACAGTATCTGATTCTTCTGTATCATTAGACCAGGCATGCTTAAATGAGTTAGCGTTGCCATCTATAGTAGTAGTAGTCCCGTCTGTAGTTATAACTGTAGTTATAATATGTGTTCTTGTTATCTGAAATTCATCCTCATCAGAGTTATCTACCTTAGCACGTTTTATTGTTGTTGTTGGCTGTATTGTTCCTTGAATTAAATCCTTTATATCATGTTTATTATAGTTTTGACCTTCTGTAATAACATCTCCAGCCACACCATCTTTAATAGTGTACCAATCTGCGCCGCCAAAATACATTACATTACCTTTATCTTTTTGTAGACAACCATTTTCGCAATTATCGTCTTTAAGTCTTTCTTGTACTTCTTTATAGAAGTCTTCTAGTTTCCATTCTTCTTTAAATACATCACAGTCAGTTTTATCTTCCCCAAGGCATATTTTACCACCTTTTATATTCAAAGCCTTTTCTGGCAATGCTTTATATTTTACACCAGTTGTTACTATCTCTTTTGTTTTGTTTTCAAAATAACTTTTATGATTTATCTCGCTAAAGAAATAATAATTAGTATATTCTGTACAAGATTGTTCTGCTTTTGTTCCTGCTCTTACTGGAACTACTAATGAAAAAGCTGCTAATGCTGAAATACTTAGTAATCCTACTTTTTTGTATATTTTATTTTTCATACTTGGTTTTCCTCCTATCCTATGATACTTACATTATATAATATTTTTATTTTTATTGCAATAGGTTAGATATAAAATTTAAAAAAAATAAGTGTTATCACTTATTTATATTTATATAATGTATCTGTTGCCATAGCTGTTAAGGTTTGATCTGCTACTATACCTTTTTTATAAGCATAATATGCTGCTGCTCCTATCATAGCGGCATTATCAGTACAATAGCTCATGCGTGGTACTGAAAAATCTATATTTTCTTTTTTACATGCTTCTTCTAAGGTACTTCTTAATCCTTTATTAGCGGACACTCCTCCTGCTAATATTAAGTTTTTAACATTATACTCTTTTAAAGCACGCATTGTTTTTTTTGTTAATATGGTTACTACTCTATTTTGAAATGTTGTACATAAATCTTCTTTATTTATCTCGTTTCCTCTTTGTTTTTCATTGTGTACTAAATTTATTACTGCTGATTTTATACCACTAAAACTAAAATTATAGCTTTTATCATCTAATGGATATGGTAAGTCATATGTATCTTTTCCTTCGTGAGCTAATTTATCTACTTTTGGTCCACCGGGATATGGTACTCCTATTACTTTTCCAACTTTATCATAGCATTCTCCAACGGCATCATCTAGTGTTCCTCCTATTCTTTCAAATGAATAGTCTTCTTTCATATAAATTAATTCACTATGGCCACCTGATACTACTAAAGCTATTAATGGAAATTGTAATCTTTTTTCTAAATTATTAGCATATATATGTCCTGCTATATGATGTACTGGTATTAATGGTTTACCTGTTACTAGTGCTATTGTTTTAGCTGCTTGAACACCTATTAGTAGGCTTCCTATTAGTCCTGGACCATAGGTTACTCCAATGGCATCTATTTCATCTAATGTCATATTGGATTTATTTAATATTTCATCTAATACTATAGTTATATTTTCTATATGATTTCTACTAGCTATTTCGGGTACTACACCCCCATAATTCTTATGTATGTCTATTTGGCTTAATACTACTGTTGCTATTTCTTCTCTGCCATTTTTAATTATACTCATACTTGTTTCATCACAACTTGATTCAATTGCTAATATATATATATCTTTCATTTACATCACCTGTTTTTCCATTAGTATAGCATCTTCATCACCATAATAATATTTTCTTATGGCTACTTCGTTAAAATTAAATTTTTTATAAAGATTTCTTGCTATATCGTTACTTACTCTTACTTCTAAGGTTATATTATCTACTCTATTTTCTATGGCTACGGATATTAAATAACTCATTAATTTATTTCCTATACCTTTACCACGATGGGATGGTTCCACTATTATATTATCTATCTCCATTCTATCATATATTAATGAATACTTTAAACTACCTAAAATTTTATTGTCTTCAATATATGTTATTTCATAAGCGAATGGACTTATATCTTCAAGTTTTTCTTCTTTTAACATTTCTTCTCCATTGCTTCTGGTAATTTTAAATATTCTGGATTTACTGCATGAGGATTTTCACTTGGTAATTTTTTAGTATATTTTACTATTTCCTCAATATGGTATTCACTTTCTTCATCTACTTGTAATGGCTTATACTTTTTAACTAATTCTTCTATTTTAGTAATATTCATAAATTCTTCAGTTACTTTATTATAATCTTTATCATATAGGCCTACATAATAATTACCATGTTTAGCATCTATTTTGGATAAAATATATTCTCCATTATGGCCAATTGCTCTTGCTTTTAATGAGCTTATTGTTACTATTCTTATCTTTCTTATGTAAGCAAATATTTTAGCTATGGTTACACCAATTCTTATACCAGTAAATGATCCCGGTCCATTTACTACAATTATTTCATCAACATCTTTTGGGGATAAGTTATTATCTTTTAATATGTCCTCGATATATTTAGTTACATAAATTGAATGCTCTCCTGGTATATTGTTATGTATTTGAGATAATAATTTGTTTTCTTTTAGTAGGGCAATAGATACGTCTGCTAAAGATGTATCTATAAATAAACTTATCATATTACAGCCTCACAAATATTTACATATTTTTCACCATGTGGTGTTAATACCATTACTCTTGAATTTTCTCCAACTATTTTGAAAGTTATATCCAATCTTTCTTCTGGAAGAATATCTTTTATAATATCAGCCCATTCTATTATGGTTACGCCGCCTTTATCAAAATATTCTTCTATACCTATATTTTCGTTTGAATCTTCTAAACGATATACATCCATATGATATAGTGGTAGTTCTCCTATATATTCTTTTATTATTGTAAATGTTGGTGATGTTACATCATCAATACCCATAGCTTGTGCAAAACCTTTTGAAAAAACTGTTTTACCGCTACCTAGATCTCCATTTAAACATATTACCATGTTTGGGAATTTTTCTGATTCTATATTTTGAGCCACAGCAATAGTTTCTTTTTCACTGCGTACTGTTATTTTATATTCATCCATTTTATCACCTTTCTTTTTCTCTTTTATTATAACAAATATTACGGATAAAATACAATAGTTTTATAGTCTTTTTTACATTATTATTTTGTTTATAATTGGAAGATTGTTTGTCAAAAAGACAGATATATATGGCTTTTTGACACCACGAAAGACTTCTGCTTTAGAAGGCTCGAGTGGATAAAAGAAAAAATCTAGAATTAATCTAGATTATTTTGATTCTTCTAAGGTTACTTCAGCAGTATTTTCTTTTCCATCTCTATTATATGTTACTTTAATTGTATCTCCTGGATTATGTTTATATAATTCATATCTTAATTTAGCTACTGAAGATATTTTTTCATCTTCAATTTTTATTATGATATCACCTTTTTCTAAACCTGCTTTGGCTGCTGGAGAAGATGATACTACTTCTAATACTGCTACTCCTTCGGTAACATTTTTTGGTACTTTTATACCTGCCTGCCATAAATAGTAACTATCTGTTATATCAAGCATACTTACTCCTAAATATGGTCTTGATACAGATTTGCCTGACTCTATAATACCAGCATAGGATAATGCATCTTCTATAGGAATAGCAAAGCCCATACCTTCTACACTATATTTACTTGTTGTTGTACTTTCTTGGGTTAATTTTAATGAATTTACACCAATTACTTCTCCATTAACGTTACATAATGGTCCTCCACTATTACCTGGATTTAAAGCAGCATCTGTTTGTAATACTTTCATATAATAGTCTGAAGTTGTACCAGAAAATGATACTGCTACTAAACGATCTTTCCCTGAAAGTATTCCCTTTGTTACTGTACCACTATAGGTATCACCAAGTGGAGCTCCTACTGCAAAAGTTGTATCTCCTAATTTTATGTCTTTAGTACTTCCTAATGTTGCAACTTGCTTAATACTAGCTGCTGACACTGTAAGTACTGCTATATCTGCATATGTCTCACCACCTAATATTTTTGTATCTGCTGATGTACCATCACTAAATACTACTTTAGCAGAATCTCCTCCTGCTATAACATGATTATTAGTCATAATATAGGCTGTTGAGCCTTCTTTTTTATATACGAATCCTGTACCTGTTGATACTGCTGATCCATTTTTGTACGTTTGTACTGTTACAGTAGCATCATATATTTTATCTACTGCTCCAGAAATACTATTTTCATTTATAGTATAACTACCACCATTTCCACTAGTGGTTACTGTGCCTTTATTTAATTGATTTATTACTAGGTATGACCACGAAGCTCCTAATATAAATGCTAGAAAAACTAGTAATGGAATTATTATTTTATTATTTTTCTTTGTCATTATTATCACCTACCTATTATATTCATATAATCTTCTGGGAATCCCATTCGATCTAGTACTCTATCTATTTCAATAGTATCTACTTTACCATCTAATAATTCTATTTCATATTCTATTTCTTTCATCATTAATCTAAAGTTTTTCTCATTTAATAATATTTTGAATATTATTATTACTGCGAATAAATCATTCTTTCCATATATGTATTCTCCATCCATTTTAGGTATGTTCATTTCTTCATGATACTTGGTATCTGGTATTACTCTTTCTGTTCTATGTTCAAAGACTATATCTTCATGAGCACATAGATTACGATAGTTTGATAAAATTATTAATATATCTTGTAATACTTCTGGTGTTGTACCAAAGATGTCCGCTACTTCTATTTGATCCTCTTTTTTTAATATGGTAAATAATTCACAAACAATACCAAAGGATAATACTTTTACTAATACCCATAATGGTATATATCCATAATTATTCATATAGTGAATAGTGGCATTATGACTTGATGCATTTATTCTAATTTGTCTTTTCATTTTATTTATTAAATCATGTACTCTTTTTATCTTATCATGGTCTTGAGTAAAGTTTTTGGGATTTAGATAATCTTTTTCACGATAACCATATTTCTTTGATAATTGATATGATATTACGGATTTTAATTGATTTTCTATAACTAAAGCATTTTTAAATATTATATTCCTAAAATTTCTATCAAATTCAAATAAAGCATATACCTCATTAAAGGTCGTTCCGGAAATGAATTTGCTTTTGTTGTTACGTGACATAAAAAGATGTCGATAACCCATAATAAAGAAATAGTTTTCTCTTAATAGTATTTCTTTTGCTTCTAGTTCATCTTCGATAATTAAACCTTTATCTTTTAATATTTCTACTTGTTCATTTATTGTTTTAAATATTTTTTCCATTAGTTCACACACCTATTATTCTTTTATATACTTCTATATTCACCTTGCTTTCTCATGTTCATTATATTACTTAATTATGGGATAATTAAGGTATAAATATAGAAAATAGTTAAATTATTGTAATTTAAAATATATTCCTTTTTTTATTAATAGTTCTGAAGAGTTATGATCCATTGGAATATAACCTTCTTTTAATAGTTCCTCTATTACTATCATATTATAGTTTCCTGCGAATAATATGTTAGTTAAAAGTAGCATTAGTATACATGTTATGATTCCCACTTTGAATGGTATAAAAGCCATTATTAATGATGATACTGCTACTTCGGTTAATAGCATGATATAAAACATTTTATAATTTCTTTTTTTTAGTGGATATAAAAAGCCTAAGTATATCATCTCTTTTATAAATCCATAATCACATTCAACCGGTGGATTATATTCATCATATATTAGATATATTTTTTGCATACCATCACCTATTATAAGTATATACTTTTTTTGGTTTTTTGAAAAGTATTTTTGTTACTTTTGATAATATTTTTCAATTGCGTCCGCTATTAAAATGATTAACTTGTTTTGATACTCTTCTTGTCTTAATAAATAATTCTCATCAGGATTAGATATAAATCCAGCTTCTATTAGAACTCCTGGATATTTTATATATTTATACATATAGTATTTATTTTCTTCTTTGACTTCTCTAATGTTATTTATATTGTTCTTTAAATTATTTGTTATTGTTTCTGCAATAACTTTGTTTTCCTCGTTATTTTTATTATAAAATACTTGGAGACCTTTCCATGATGATGAAGTAGTAGCATTTAAATGAATTGATATGTACATATTGGGTTTTATGGTGTTTATATATTTGGCTCTATTATATAAGTCACTTCTTTTTCTCTCTGATGTTCTTGCTGATAGATCATTATCTTCTTCTCTAGTTAAATATACTGTAGCTCCACGTGATATTAATTCTTTTTCTAATTTTTTTACTAATAATAAATTTAATTCTTTTTCTACTATTTTACCATTTTTTGCTCCGGAATCAGTACCACCATGACCTGCATCTAATACAATTATTTTGCCTAATAAATTTAAATTATTAATGGATGCTGTTACATTAGGTAAAGATATTGTTAAAAGAAAAAAACATATTAGTATTAATAGTTTATATTTATTCATTATATACACCTATTAATATATATGTTTTTGTTTTTCTTATATACTCTTTGATTTATTTATTCAAAATAGCTTCCTCCAATAAACTCTCTTATTATTGATATTTGTGGTACTGATTCACTTGATATTGGTAGAACACATTTTAATAATTCTAATAACCTTCTGGCAGTTAAATATTCTGGATCATCTGCTTTTACTGTATATAGTAGTGGTTCTACATACGTTTTTAGAACTCCTAATTCATAGGCTAAACTAGTGTTAAACATAACATTAGCATTATCTTGATATGGGAATACGTATTTTTCTTCACCTTTTCTTACATCTTCCCAATTATTTAATGTAGTTGATGGAGAATATCCTCTAGTTCTATTATCTCGTACTATTCTTCTTAATAATCTTAAATCTGTCATACTTATTCTATTATCATCATCTATATTTAAATATGTTAATGGGCTTATATATACTTTAAATTTATTTTTTTTAGGAATATTTTTTAATATATTTTCGTTTAAAGCATGTAATCCCTCAATAATTAGAATATCATTTTTTTGCATTTGAATAGTTCTTTTATATTCTTTTTTTCCACTTATAAAGTTAAATGTTGGTACTGTTACTTTTGTTCCTTTTAGTAGTTTGCTTATTTGACTATCAAATAGTTTAATATCTAAGGCATTTAATGATTCAAAATCTGGCTTACCATTTGGTCCTAATGGTGTTTGATCTCTTTCTAAAAAATAATCATCCATAGATAAATGAGTGGGGTTTAATCCTAAACTCTTTAAATATAAAGATAATTTCATTGAGGTTGTTGTTTTTCCTGAGCTTGATGGTCCCGATAATAATATTACCTTGTAGTCATCTTTATTTAATACTATTTCCTCCGCTATATTTAATAATTTATAGTCTTGCATTATTTCTGATAATTGAATTAAGTTACCACTATTACTATTTGATATGTAATCATTTAGTTCTCCTAAGTTGTTTATATTTAATTTATTACCCCACTCTGAATATTCTTCTAAACTATTAAAATAATTATCGTGATGAGTATACTTTAATACTTTTGAATTATCATATATTGATGGGAATCTTACTACTATTCCTTTTCCTTCTATTAATGATAAGTCAAAGTATTTTAATACAGAGGTGTTATTAGGTAAATCTCCTATTATATAATTATATGTATCTTCTAATTTATATAATGTTACAAACTCTGAAATATTATAAAATAAATTTCTTACTTTATCTTCTCTTTTTATACTTTTAAAATACTCTATGGCTTCATTTCTAGTTGTTTCTATTTTGGTAAACGGTAGAGAAGCTTTTACTTTATCTTTCATTATTTTTTTGATATTTGTTATATCAGTAGTGTTTATGGTTTTATCTATTTTACAAAATATTCCTTTGTCTAATGAGTATTTTACTATTATTTTTGTATCTTTTCCTAATACTTCTAAAGCAGACACTTCAAATAGATATAATAGTCCTCTTTCATATATTTTATTTCCTTGTTTTGTATTGATATCATATAGTGATAATGTTCCACTTTTATTGATTGTATCTTCATAGTTTATAATACTACTGTTATATTTAGCGGAGATAATATCATTAGGATATTCTTCTTTCAATAGATTTATTACTTCTTTTAGTTTTATGCCTTTTACGAATTCTTTCTTTTTTCCATTATCTAAGGTTAATATTATATTTTCCATATATTCCTCCTTATTCTTTATATAATATTATATCATAAAATGAGTTATTTTGTCATTCTTTTTTATGTATTAAATTGGTGTTAATATATTATACTATTTGTAGGTGATAAAAATGAATTTAATTCCTACTGTTATTGAAAAGAATGAAATGGGAGAAAGAGCTTATGATATTTATTCTAGACTATTAAAGGATAGAATTGTTATTCTTAATGGTGAGATTACGGATAATACCGCTAATACTGTAGTAGCAGAGCTTTTATATTTAGATAGTCTTAATCATGATGATATTAGTCTTTATATTAATTCTCCTGGAGGTAGTATTACTGCTGGTATGGCAATATATGATACTATGAATTTTATTAAAAGTGATGTATCAACAATTTGTGTTGGTATGGCTGCTTCGATGGCGGCTTTCTTATTGACAACAGGGCATCCTGGAAAAAGATGTATTCTTCCGAATGCTGAAGTTATGATTCATCAACCTTTAGGTGGTGTTCAAGGGCAAGCGACTGAAATTAAAATAGCCGCTGAAAGAATATTAAAGCTTAAGAAAAAACTTAATAATATTTTAGCGGATACTACCGGCAAAGATATAGAAATAATTAATAATGACACCGAAAGAGATTATTTTATGGATAGTGATGAAGCCTTAGAATATGGTATTGTTGATAAAATATTAAAATAAAAGAATTGCATTTATTTGCAATCCTTTTTATTATTCTGATTTAGTATTTCCAGTTTTTGTATATCCTTCTAGTGATGATTCTGTAGACCATTTTGTTTCTTTATTTTTTCCAACATATCTATAGTATGTTATTGTTTCATAATCACCACTTGGTTTGTTAGTTGTTATTTCATTTGAAGCGAATTTTATATCTAATTTAATTGGTAAATAATAAATATTTGTATTTAATTTACTATCTTTATATGATGAAACACCAGTTGTATTATTTACCACTATGGTTATATCTACATAATATGAGCCTTTTCTATAATATGGTGCTAATTTATATGTAAAGTTTGACTCTCCTAAAGAATATTTTGAAATATTATTGTTATTATCATTTTTTCCTTTAACTAATGATACATTATTAGCAGTGGTATATTTACTTTCATCTGCTGCGGTATAGTATTTTGAATCTTCTATTGTTGTAAAATAGTATTTATTATTTGGTACTTTATCTAATTTAACTGTATAATTAATTGTTTTACCCATTTCACTTTCTTTAACATATCCTAATGTATAATATGTATCTTTAGCTATTCCATAATATTCATATTTATTTTCTATATTATTTCCTGTAACATTTCCTCTTGCCCAGCTTGAATATGTAGTTGTTTCTTTTACATATTCATAATATGTAGTTTTTGCCTTATTATCAGAAGTGGCTTTTGATTCATCTACTTTAGTATCGGATTGTGAATTAGTATTATCATTATTTTTATTGCTATTTGTATCTTTGCTACTATTATTGGAAGTATTTTGATTACAATTCTTACAATCTTTTAGAGAAAAGTCTCTTGTAATTGTATCTTTTTCTTTACCACACTTTAGTGTTGTTTCTAATTTATACTTGTCTTTTTGTCTTGTTATTTTTGAATAACTATTTTTGGTATCGCAAGTACTAGAACCATCCTTATTTATTGATAATATTAGATTTTTATCTATCATCTCTTGTAATGTTATTTTTTTACTTTGTCCTTTACTTAGTGGTAAATCTTCTCCTTTGAAGTATTCTACTGCTACAGACTCCATACTATTAATATTATTTTTAAATGTATCAGATAATTTATTTCTACCAATTATTTTTACTACTAACCATACGATGATTAAGGCGAATATAAATATGATTACTATTTTAATAAATAGGCCTAACCAATTTATTCTATTTTCATCTTCCATAATAAACCTCCCTATTGGTTATATGCTATCAATAAATATTATAGTGCATATGATTATTAATAGTACTATGATTATTATGCTTTTTATTAAATCATTTATATTATTAATTAAATCTACTATATCTTTACTTTTGTGCATATATACCTTCCAAAATTGCCCTTATTATAGCATACTAACTATTTGTTGTCAATAATTAAATATGCTATTGTGCAACCATTATTGAGGTTTAATGTATGATATTCTGATACATATTTATTTTGTGATAAAACTTCATGTACTGCCTGTCTTACTAGGCCTGTACCTATACCATGTATTATTATTATTTTATCTTTTTTTAAAATTATATTATCACTTATAAAATCATTGGTAGCTACTTTGGCTGATGCTGTATCGTAGCCATGTAAATCTATAGTTGGTAGTCTGTTTATAAATATATCTTCCATAGTTAAACTCCTTCTATAAAATATTATAGCAGATATTATTTATAAATAAAAGAAGATTAGCCATTGTATGGTAATCTTATTGTTACTTTTGTTCCTTTATTTTTTTCCGATGTATATATTAATTCTCCATTATGAGCTTTTATTATTTCGTTTGATAGTGCTACTCCTAAACCACTACCGGTTGGTTTTGTTGTATAAAACATTTCTGTTACTTTTTCTAGTTCTTCTTTGGTCATTCCTATACCATTATCTTCCACTATTATATCTAAATGTTTTTTATATATATTAGAGGACAATTCTATTCTTCCTTTATCTTCAATTGATTCTAAACTGTTTTTTAATAAATTTATTATTACTTGTTTTAATCTTTCATAGTCTCCCTGAAAATATATTTCTTCTCCTTCTCTATCATTATATATAAGATTTGTATTTTTAGATTTTATTATTATTTTAAAACAATCATATATATCTTCTAATAAAAGGTTTAATTCTATTTGTTCTTTTACTACTTTAATTTTGTTGAAATCCATGAAGTCGGACATTATATTTAAACTTCTGTTTATTTCTTGCTTCATAATAGATATATATTTATTACTTTTTTCTTTATTATCTAGATTTATCATATCTAAATATCCTTTACAAACCGCTAATGGATTTTTTATTTCGTGAGTTAATTTGAACAAACCATCTTTAACCATTTTATCTTTTTCTAAAAGTTTTACTGTCTTGTTTAATGACTCTACTTTTTGAGTAACTCTAAATATATAAACTATGGCAAATGTTACAAAGTAATATACAAATACTAATATTATTAATTCCATAAAATCGTTTATTGTTATATTTGTTGTTCTGAAGAAATATTCAAATGATAGAAAAAATCCTTGAATTACCGCTATAGACAGTATAAAACCATTGACGCTGAGATTCTTTTTTCTGGCACATAAATATAGAATCAAGTAAGATATATACTTTATTATAATTATTATCATTAATGAATGAAACATATAATAGCAATATATTATATTTGCTAAAGATAACATAATGGCTAATATTGGTTTCTTTTGCATATAGGCTATAACTATTGGTATATTGCAGAATAAAAGTATTTTTGTGTTTGGCTCTAAGGAGCCAAATCTTATACATAAATAAAGTGATGTTATTAATGTTATTGTCATTAAATTACTATTATTTTTCTTACTTATATTATCATTATATATTACTAAGACTAAGTATACTAAAAGTGGAAAAACCACTAATATTATATTTAAAATTATATTTTCTACTATTGTTATACTCATTTTTTCACCTTCAACAATATTATATATTTTTATTTTGTCAAATTTTGTCGAATGGTGTCGAAAAAAAGAACTTTTTGTAAGTTCTTCTGTTTTATTTCAAATCATCGATATATTTTTTTAATTTTTTAGCATTATTACCTAGAATTATTTTTAATTGATCATCTATTTCTACTACACCTTTGGCACCTAACTTGATAATTCCTTCTTTATTAGCTTTAGATATATCTTTTAGAGTCACTTTAAATCTAGACATTTCTACTTCTGTATCAAGGATATTATCTTTTCCTCCTAATAATTCTACTAATTTGTTTAATTCTAATTTTACATCCTTTTTATTTATTTTTACTATTGCAAAAGCGATTATTAATAATATAGCTAATATAATTATATATTGATATGTTTCCATTCCCATTGTTTCCACCTCTTATACATTATACTACATTTTTTTTGTTATAACAAGATATTATTTTTCGTTACTCTGTTGTTAACATTTTTAATTATATAATATTTTTGTTTAATAATGGTATAATATGTAATTTTAATTTTTGCTTGGTGTTATACTCATATCGTGAGGTAGAAATGAAGGGTAAAACATTAAAATGGTGTATGAATTCTGTTAAGA
>UMHW01060182.1_pt1 | contig 30473 bp, 54 predicted proteins | sample 1965631 | NCBI WGS metagenome assembly UMHW01 (sample SAMEA4836107, study PRJEB28245) | human gut metagenome | biome: gut microbiome; material: fecal sample | place: Denmark | collected 2008
GTGTACATTTGGTGCCATACTACTGTTTTTCCCTTTACTAAAGCAATATTATTTCTTTTTGCTATATCAGCTACTAATCTTATTAAGCTATTTAAAACTATATCACTTACAGGCCAATTTCCTCCTACTGAACTATTAGATGTTTCTATTGTTACTGATTTACAATTACTATCCCAGTTTGAGTTAGACCATGCAGTATCTGCTTCATCTACATATTGTGCTATTCTTCCGTCGCTACCAACTCCATAGTGAGCACTAGCTTGCCTATTCCCTTGAAAAATTCGTCCACATTGTTCACACGTTAAAACTCCTGCCATATGGTGTATAGTTATTGTTTCTATTTTTCTTCCACTTCTACCTTTTGAAAAATGTGTGGCTTTTATAAATTTTTCTACTAAACTTGAATTACTCATCTTCTTTCCCCTTTCCACCATTAAATTCTTTTTCTTGTTCTTCAGATAAAATTATTTCTTCTGGTTCTTTTTCCATAAATTATTCCTCCCCTTCTTTATTTTCTTTCTTTTTTGTAAAAAAATATGTAATAACAGCGCCATAACTTGTGCTAAAAAGCATTAGTAATTCTTTATTAATCTCTATGTTTGTAAACATTAAAACTACTAAAGCTATTGTCATTAGCAAAGTTACTATGCTTTTTACATCTATTAATTTTGCAATTTTTTCTTTCATTTTTTAATTTCTCCTTTCTTTCAAAATTATTAAATCTTCGTGAATTTTCTGAAAATTCTTAATTGCTCTTTCATCATGTTGTTTAAACTCAGAATTTGTATTATCCATGCTTGTTTTAAGCAAATTCAAACTTTCTGCAACATTTCTGTTGCTAGCAGACAACTCTTTTAGTATTGCATTGTTTGCTTCTCTTTCAGCTTTTCTTTCTTCACGTTCTGTCTTTCTTTCATCTTCTTCTGTTTGTTCTTTTTCCTTTCTATCTTTCCTGTCTAGATAAAGAAGAATTACAAACAGTGCTGCCATTATTGTAGTTCCACCATATTGCATTATTAGCCCTACAACTTTTACTAAATCTTCCATACTTTTTATCCTTTCTTTAATTTGTTAAAAATTTGTTAAAAATGATACATTAGCAAAAATGCTTTTACCGATTTCCGCATTTTCCACTTGTACGTAACCGTCTGTAGTAATGTAAAATACACTAGCAGTATGACTTGTTAAATTTGTAATTGGATAATAAGAGCCTGCCTTAGGTCTAAACCCCACAGGTAACTGACAAACCATGTTAGCTGTACCAGATTTTAAGCTTAAAGTTAAAGTTACAATATCATTAGTTCTACTTATTGTATTTGCACCAGTAGTATATGCAACCCAACTATTAAGTAAAGCTGGAAATGTTCCTTGTATAGTACCTTGTATAGAAGCTTGCTTGCTAGACACTAAAGTTTTATTTGCTTTAAAAGTATTAAATTCACTATCATTATATGTCGTCCACTTTAAATTAAACAAACCTGTCCTAGATAATACTTCTATATTCCAACCGTCATTGTAATTTGGCGATTGAATCAAAAAGTAAAAATAATCATTATCTCTATACACATGAAATGATTTTTGAAATGAAGATAATTTCTTTGAAGTTGGTAATATAGTAGAAACATACATTGTTCCGTCTCTATCTATATTTATAAAACCAGCAATTCCTTTGTCGTAAAAATCCAAGTTGCTAATAAATAAAGTTAATAGTCCTGCATTAGTACTTGCAGGATTTATAGGTTTAGTTGCAAAAAGATAATATTTACTTCTTGTTCCATAGTATTTTTTATTAAATTTTTCATTTAATTCTTTTCCTTTAGCTGCACTAAGTGCATCTGACTCACTTATGCTATTTAAACTATTAACTACACTTTGTCTTTGCAAAGGATTGTTATCTTTTTTTAGCTTATCTAACAAAGTATTTCTTAAACTTCCACTTTTAAAGCAAACAAAATTTTCATCATTTAAAGATATTGCTGAAATATAACTATCATATATATCTTCTTCAGTTTTTATTCTTATTGGTCTTCCGTACACTTAATCTTGTAATATCCATTAGTTTGCTTGTTTTTATTATTTTAAACTCTACTAAATGTTTATAGTTATTACCTTTCATGACGTTTAATGCTTCTTCTGCTGCTTTGTCCTCTGTATCCACACTTATTACTTCAATTTTTCCACTAATTCTATCTGGATCATCTTTATTTGTTGTAGTTGTTCTATCACTCTTTAAATATAGATTGTATTGATTGCCGTTTTCTCTTATATAAACTTGAACTTTTGCTGTAACATCTTCCTCAAAAATTTTGTTATAATCTACTATTTCTGGTAGTGTAGTATCTATAAGTGCTACACTTTCTTGTTTTTTTTCTATCGTTATTTTTAATCTCTTATTCTCAAATTTAAAGTCAGTAAAAATATCTTTATATTGCCTGCAGTTTATTAGAAAAGTATGTAAGTTGTACAAACCTTCTTTTGAGTTTGTTGCTACTGTTGTTTTTGTAGCCGTTTTGCATGTAATATCTATATAACTAATATTTAACAAACTATCACCACAATTTATAAAATTTTCAGTTATTGTGTTTGCTAAGAACTCCTCAATAGACTTATTTTTCATAGTGTCTATGTCTTTTTCTATAACTTTTCTATCAAATATATTAGAAATGTCAAGGGCAGTAACTGTTACCAAATTACTGCCTTTTTCTGTATTGACTTCATCTATTACAAATAAAAATTGCCTATATAATCCATTTAGTAACAAAAAATTTCCCTTGTTTAATCCATCTGTTTTAGCTAATGTAAAAGTAGATTTTGCGTTTGTTTCCTCATCTAAATTTATTTGATAATCGGTTAATTTTGCTATGGATAGAATTTTTAAATTTTTATTTGATAATATATATAATTCCATACTTCCTCCTATGATATTTTCATAAGTACAATTTTATAGTTAAATGTAACATTAGAATGAAAAACAACAATCTGTGGATTTTCATTGTTGTTTATCATAATATTTCTAGCTTCAATATGTACTCCAGAATTATTAAGATACACACAATGCTCTAATGTACCTCTTACATAAGAAGCTGTGTCAAGTGTAGTTCCTGTCCCCCACGTTGCATTTTGAGTTTTTGTATTTTGCAACATACTTGAAATTACTACACAATTAGTATTATTAAATCCTGTTGGAAATGTTATATCCTTAGTTAAATCTTCTGTTTCATCTCCTGTTACTGTTCCTGTTAATATTGCAAAATCTCCTTTTAGTTTATAATCATTTGCAACTTTACCTCCTAATTTTTGTGAATTGCTAGCTGTAGTGGCTGTAACTGCATTGCCGCGTACAGCTTTTTGAACTATTGGCAACTGTAGCAGTAGTAGCATTACCAGTAAGGCTACCTGTAATATTACCAGTAACTTCCAAATTTCCACTAATTGTACCTCCTGTTTTTAATAAATAAGCACTACCATCTAAAACATTTTGTAGTGCTTCTTCAATATCATCTAACACACTTTGTGCTTCATTTTGTATTAAAGTATAAATGCTTGTAAAATCCACAAATGTTCTCTTGTCTGTAAAATTAGTTATGCTTCCATTTTCAACCTTAAATCTTGCAAATTCGTACTGATATATTGTTCCGGTTTCTGTTATATCCTGTTGAGTTAAAGTCGGATAATTACTTGTATTAGAAATAGTTTTTATTGTAGCTTGATTTAGTTGTTCTGCAGTGTTTGTTTTACTTAAATCTATTTCACAAATCAAACTATAATATCCATTATTAGTTATATTAGATATAGTTACCCCAGATATAACTTCCAAAAATCTACCTCTAACAACAAAAAATCCATCTGCTATAGTTACTGAATTATTTGTGTTAGACAGCGTACAACCTTTCGCAACTCCACATCTTCCATTTAGAAACTTGTCAATAAAAAGTGCAAACGCTTCTGATGTAAACGTTTGCAAATTAAACACATGTCCTTTTAACATTTTTCTTCCTCCTTTTATACAGCTTTATACTGTACATATATTGTTAATTTACCACTTGTTATTTCCCCAGCAGCTTCAAGCCTTATAGTCGAAACTCCTTTTCTCAATTTATAAAAATTAATAAAGTTTGGGTTTAAAAAATCAAATAAGTTTTTCTCTACATTATTTTTAATTTTTATAATTTCTTGCGAAGTATCTTTTGTATTATAAATAAATGTTTCTCCATTTTCTATTGTCAAGCCTGTCAAATCAAGTTTTTTTACTTCTACGTCATCTTCTAAAATTGTTATTATTGGATTTACAACTTCTCCGTTCAATTCTAATTTAAAAGGAGCTGTATCATGTCCCTTGTTTTCGAAAATTATATTCCTATTGTCATAAGCCGCGAAAATAGGACTCCACTTAAAATCCCATCTCAATTCATTTGTTACAGAATCTATAGTATAAACAACTTCCTTTGACTCATACCATAATGTTTTACAGTTAAACGTTACAGGAACTCTTAAAAAGCCATCTGTACCGAATTTCTCCTTTATCAATATCAGATATGTCTATATCTTTGAAATACTCTGTAAAACCATTTTCGAAAGGAACTTTATAAACAAACTTTAAATTTTCTGCACTTTCGACAAAATCTATAATTTTTTTATAATTATCATATTTTTTAAAAATTAATTCTCCATTTATTTTTCCTTGTTTCAATTTTCTAATATTTTGCATAAAATCATTTCCAATTTGAGCATATTGAATATCATAGGAGTAACCCAAACCGGGATGGAGAATTTAAAAAGCAACTCTCTTCTATATTCATCATAGAAAAGCGTTGCCCGATTTCATTTTCTATATAAAATTCTCTTACCACTTTTTCACCTCTTTTTGAGCATAATAAAAACACCTGCTTTTGCAAGTGTTTTAATCTATATTTAATTGTGTTTTATTAGTTACTTTATTGTTTGTAAAATGAATTGTTATTACTTGTCCTTTATTTAATCCTTGTCCCTCTCCCCAATTTAAATAAAAAGACCCATCTTCAATATCAGGTGTTTTAAACCCTTCTCCCAATATTTGTTCAACTTCTTCTTTACTCATTCCAACTTTTATTTGTTCGTATTTATCAAGCCAACTTGTATCTGTCTTATATTCTACTTCTCCTGTTTCATAATTATATGTAAATTCATCTAAATGTGTATCTGCTTTTTCTATTCCTGTATAGAAATCAGAAGCGCTTTCTCCTATTGTTTTATACATATCTTTAAATTGTTTTTGTTCCTTGAATTTCATCATACCTAAAACTACAACAAGAATAACACAAGCAATAGTAATCCAAAACCACCATTTTTTTATAATATTTTTCATCATATCCTCCTTGCAATTATTTTACAATATATCATAAAATATTACAAGAAAAACTTTTCGACAAAATTTGACATCAATATTTGCTTCCTAATCTACGATTTACAGTATCAATAATTGTATTTATCTTAGCTGGTGTTAATTCATCCTGAGCATATATGTTTAAAGTAGGTGTTGTAAATACAGTTTTAGTTTGGTCTATTATAGATTGTTTAAGTGCCCCTATATTAGGTGTTATATTAGAGAAACTAGTTTTCATTTTGTTTGTTATGTCATCTACTTGCTTATTTAATTTTTTTTGTTCATCTTCAAGTCCTAATTCAGCACCTTTCATCACATTTTGAAAAATGTCCCTAGTTTTTTTTGAAGGAGAATGTATATCAAAAGACTTTCTTAATCTACTTAATATGCCATCTGCAATATTAGAAGCTTTTGCCCATAAAGTTGGTTCTTTGTCTTTCATTCCTTCTAACATCCCATTCATAGTTTCATTCATTGTTTTTTTTGTTTCTTCTGGCATAAATTCATAACTATTTAATATTGCTTCAACTGTTTTTTTGGTTTCTTCATCTAATTTTGTTCCATAAAGTTCAGTATCAGCAAGTTGAGCTATCCAAGAACCAACCTGCTCTGCTTCCCAGTTAGACATATTTTCATAAGCTTTATCGTATATTTTTTTCATTCTCGAATTATAGGTTGTTTCTTCTATTAAAGCCATTTCTTTATAATCTTTTGAATTTTTTCCAAATGTTTTTTCATAATACTGCATTGTTTCAAAATGATTTTTTCTTAAGATTTCAGTTTCAGCATCAATACTTTTTATTCTTTCTGCAAAATTTTTAGTGTCTTCACTTCTTTTATAATATCCATCTGCATAAACTTTTGAAATTTCTGCTACTTCTTTATTTGCTTCATCTATCTTTGCCTGTTTTTGAGCAATAACATTGTTATATTCTGTTGCATAGGCTTCGTTTTGCATTGTGGCTTCATCACCATATTTTTGATTTAATAATGCAATTTCTTCTATGCTACCATCTTGAATTAGTTTTATAGTTGCATCTGCTTGCTTTTGAGCTGTAGCAATCCATTCTTGAGACTGTACTTTATATTCTTCTAAACTTCCTTGAAAATTTTCTGCATTTGTTACTGCTTGTTGAGTTATTGCAGATGCAATCTGTTGTTGAATTTCTATTTCTCTATTTTTTAGTTCACGTAGTTTTTGAAAATATTCATCTAATTGAGTTATTTCTTCTTGAGTATATCCTCTACGCTCATCAGATGCAGTTTTACAAATTTCTGTTATTCCTTTTTGAACTTCGTCCATTTGATTCTTTAGATTTTCTTGTTCTTCAGCACTTGCAAACAATGTTGAATTGAAATTTTCTAAGTATCCTTCTGCACTTTGAAGTCCCGTATAAAAATCCGATGCTGCCTGTCCCATAGTAGAAAATTTTTCTCTTGTTTCTTTTTCTGCTTTTTTTATTTCTGTTACAATTATTGCTACTGCAGTTGTAATTCCTGCTGCTGCAATTCCTGCTGGACTTGTTAATTTTTGAAACATTTCTGCTAGTTTGGCACTTTCCCCTGTTGCATCACCTATTCCATTCTTTGCTAAACCAATTGCTTCTGTAAATATTCCAATTCCCTTTGTTACTTTTCCTATTGTTGTAATTGCTGTTCCACCTATTTTAAGTAAAGGTCCTGCTGCGGCTATCATTAAACCAATCTTAACAATATTTTCCTTTTGGCTATCCGATAATTTATCAAAATTATTTATTAACTCCTTTGCTCCTGTTATTACTTTTTTTGCTACAGGAATTAAGCTCTTAGTCAAATCTCCCATAGCATCTTTTGCTTCTGCCTTTAATTGATTAACTTGTCCTGTTAAAGTCTCACTAGCACTAGACATAGCCTCAAAATATTTTCCACCTTGTTTATTTGCTTTCTTCAAAGCTTCTGTTAATACTTCATAAGATACTTTCATATCCTTTACTTCTTGAACTGATTTTCCTGTGTAATCTGCCAATAATCCATATATGTCTATTCCAGCATACGCAAATTGTTTAATATCCAATGCCGTTGCTTCACCAGCATTTTTAACTTGTTGTAAATTTGCTGCCATTCTAGTTAATTCAGCATTTCCCCCACCTGTTGCAGTAACAGCATCTCCCAAAGCTAATATTATTTCTCTAGCATCGCCAGCATTTTCACCAGCTGAAATGAGCATTTGATTCGCCTGAACCAAACTTGTTACATCAAAAGGTGTTTTAGAAGAATCTTTTTTTATGTTTTCAACTGCTTTTGATGCTTTTTCTGCACTTCCTAAAAACGTTTCAAATGATTTTGTATATTTTTCAATGTCTGCATTATATTTAATTCCTGCTGTTGCTAATCCTGCAATCGGTAAAGTAAGCCTTGTTGTTAATTTATTCCCTAAATTATCTATTTTAGAGCCTACATCTTGTAAATCTTTTCCCCATTCTTGTATTACTTTCCCTGCTTTATTCCAGTTTGAAGCTTCATTTTTTAAATCTGACAATTTGTTTTGAGTTTTTAATATTTCTCTTTGTAAGCTTCTATAGTTTTCTTCATTTATTTTTGTGCCCTCTGACATCATTTTGTCAGCTTCATTTTTTATACTTTGTAGTTGTTTTAATTTTTCTTGAGTTGTTGAAATGCTTGCATTTAGTACATCTTGTTTTTGCTTCAACATTTCTGTATTTTTGGGGTCTAGTTTCAGTAAAGAGTTAATTCCCCTTAGTTCTTTGCTCAAACTAGATGATACAGAATTAACTTTGCTTAAAGCTTTTTGTAGCCCTGATGTATCTCCACCTATTTCAACAATTATTCCTTTAATACTACCTGCCATATTACACCTCATAAAAAAATTGAAATAGACTATGACAATGCAAGTCTATCCCAATCTGCTTGTGTTGCTTTCTTATATTTTTTTTCTTCTCCTGGAAGGAAACTCAAAAGAATTTTCATAACATCAACATAGCTTAACTCTTTCAAGTCATTTAATTTTAGACCTATTCTCAAAGATGATGCTATAAATTCATGTTCTGGAAATACTTCTTTTGAGCTTTCTCCTTTAATTTTTTTATTTAATTCTTGAGTAAGTTTATAATCAACAAAAGCAATCTACGGCAATTTCCGCTACCTCAACAATCCAGTCATCATCTATATTAAATTTCTTTATAGATTTTAACCAATTTTCATATTCTTCTATTTCTTTATTCGCTGTATATATCATCATCCATGCAATTCTTGTTATTGAGCTTATAAATTCTCCTACATATTTTTGCATATATTCAGATACGAAAGCAATTCTTTCCTGATCACTTAAGTTTTTCTCAGCTACTTGTTTTGAAATTATTGTTTGCCTTACCAAATAATCTTTTAATATTTGTATATCTTCTGTCATACTTTTATTAAAAAAATTTACAAATTTAACATAAGAATATGCACTACATTCAATTGGATACTCCTTACCGCAAATTTCTATTTTTTTCATTTTTACCTCCTAGACACTAGCTGTAGCATCTTTTTCATAAACTTTTTCGAAAAATTTGTTATAAACACTTTGATTTTCTTCACTTGGTTCAATATAACACTTAACTGCTCGGTCAGTAGAACGTGGACTTATTGTAATAGGTAAGCTATCTGTGCCTGGTTCAATACTTTCTTCTTTAGTATTGTTCTCTCTTGATGGTCTTGAAGCTTTACAATCCCAATACACCCATCTTCTGTTTTGAGCATCTCCATCTCCCTCAAACATTAAAGCAAATCTTGCATCCTTATCATCAGCATTTTCAATTACAGCTCCATTAGCATCTTTAGTTTGTCCTAAGATTTGTGTTAAAAATTCTTCTGGCGTAATTGCTAGTACCAAGTCGCCTTCGTATCCTTGGTTCGAATTTGCTATAAAATATACCGTATTGTCAGCAAAAAATTTGGTTGTTTCTCCTTGTGGTTCAGGAGAAAATCCCGTTACTCCTGGCATTTTAAAAGGTGTACCATAAGTTATAACACCATCTGTTTCAGTTAATTTTGCAACATATACATTTTTAATTCCAAATAAAATTTTATTTCCCATTATTTTTTCCTCCTTAAATTTCAAAAAAATAACTTACTTGCCAGACTTCTTCATCTGCAAAGTAAGTTTCTTCTGTTTTATTCCAAGCCACATCGGCTAGAATTTTATCCTCTATTTTATTTTGTTCTTCTACATTCTTTACTATATAAGTATAGTCCAATTTTATTGGCAAGTTCTTTTTGTAAACTTTATTGTCTGCCATAAAATTTTTCGTATCGCTAATTTTTGCCACTAAATGTGGAGGTTCTACTGTTTTTTCGAACTTACCATAAGCATATTGAAAGCCCTCTTTTTCACTTTTTGATTTTAATTCTTCTAATGTCATTTAGACCTCCTCCTTATTACTGTTGTAATTGCTTTTTCATATAGTTTGTTGTATTTTTCCTCCGTTGGTCGAATATGTGGAATAGCTTTAGTCATTTTACCATTTCTAGTAGCATGTCCAAACTCCAACAAATGTGTAAGTTGATAATTTGTTTTGTTATGAATCTTAATTGTGTATTTACCTTTATTTTGTTTTCCTACCTGTTTTGTCCATCCTTTATAATATGGCTCTTTTCTTCCATATCCTCTTGGGGATATTTGTTTTAATTCTTCTACAGCTTCTTTTGTTATTTCTTTAGTCTTTTCTTTTACTCCTTCTTCAATATCTTCTAAATAATTTGACATATACTCTTTTAATGCTTCTTGTAACTCTTCTGGTTTAATAGATTTAGACATTTTTTATTTTCCTCTCACATACTAAAATTACTTCATCTGCTGTTACCTCTTGTATTCTTACAATTGAGTATTTTTTGTTCATATATTCTAATTCTTCTTCATCAGAGTAATTCAAAGCACTTATACGAAGTCTTAAAGAAGGTTTATGACCTTTTTCATTTGCAATATAAAATTCATTTGCAAATATATCTTCAATTCTAATTATAGGTATTTCTTTTTTTACTATCTTTTTGGGTTTATTAACTCCAATACTATTAGCTTCAGAAATAATAGATATTAATTTACAGCTCACATCACGCATTGTCATCCTCCTTAAAGTTACTGCTTAAACTCAAATTACTACATAGAGAATTATATGTCCTTTGAGCAAGCTCTTTATCTTTTAAATCTATCATCCCAAAGTTAGATTTTACAAACATTACAATTGATGCTTGAATTAATGAATTTTCTAAATCAACGTTAATACCTTGACGTTTCAAGTCTTCAATTCCTGACAAAACCCACATTTTTATTTCCTTATCTTTTAATGTAGCACTTGAAGCAATGCTCAAGCATTGCTTCGCTAAATCCACTATGTTATCTTCCATATAATCCTCCGTTTATTTACTAAACACTAGCTGTTCCAGCTTTTTTTACCCTTACGAATCCATTATATTTAGACACAGTACCGCCGACTATTACATCGCCTCTATATGATACCATTCCTTTTTTGAAGTTGTAATCTTTGCTTTCTTCAATCTCTAATTCTGAAAATATTGGTAATTCGTAACTTGACAATGAGCCATATACAAGTGTATATTTTCCTGCTACAGTTTTAGAATCAGACAATGAACCGCAAGCAGAATTTATTACATATGGTACTTCTAATCCTCCATTTGCATATGCTATTGTTCCTGTTTGTCCTTTTCTTGTTACTTTATAAACAAATTTGTCATCACTTGTTTTAACTTTAGCAAATTTCTCTAAATCTCTTTTTGATAAAATTAAAACTTGTTCTGATTCTACAGATTCATCTCCTCCATAAGCAAATACAATAGTATTTAAAGTATCTATATCTATATCTGCTAAAGAAATATCTGCTGTTTTAGCTTCTGCAGTTGGCATTACTTTTACATCTGCATTATAAATACCTTTTATTGTATTTGTAGTTCCAGCTCCTATAATAGCTTGTTTACCTATTTTCTTTCTTATTGAATCTCTTACTCTTTTAATTACTAAAGCTTGATAATTTGCATTAGGTAATTTTATAGCTTCTTTTGATATTTCAGAATATGCTGTAATTTTTGCTCTACCTGTTTCTACATAATCTGTTTCAGGGTCTGTTTCACTATAATCTGCATTTTCTCCAGTATAATTTCCTTCTCCATATGCTACTTCGAATGGTACTGAATAGCTTTCTCCACCTTCTAGTGGTACTGTATTTAGTCTATCTACTAATCCAGAAACTCCTTCAAAACTCTCATCTATTGTATTTTTGTATTTTTTTGGAATTAATAAATCCCCACTAGAAACAACTGTTGATCTTTCTTCTAATTCAACTTTTATTTTTTTACCTGCTTTTAAGTCTGCTCCTCTTTGTTCTAAAACTTCTTTTTCCTCATCCACTTTTCTTTCCTCCTTTTCTGGTTTTTTTATTTCTTTTATTTTTGAAGTGTCCAAACTTCTACATTCCAAATTTTCTACTGTTTTTCTTAATAGGCTTCTTTCATCTATTTCTTCCTCTTCTGTTATTTCTTCTTTTTGAAGTGCTTCTACCTCACTTCTTAATTCTGTTAATTTTTCATCATTTTCAGCTTCATCAATTGCTTTCAATAATTCAGCTTTTCTTTTTTCTAATTCTTTTTTTGTCATTTTAAATCTTTCCTTTCTTTTCTTTACTTTTCAACAGTTGTACCACCGTTTCTATAAAACTCTATTTCACTTGTACCAGCAAAAAGAGAAGCAGTTGTACCACCGCTCCTCTTATCGAGATTATAAACTTAATTTCAATTTTAATTTTTCCTTGTCTAACTTAAATTGTAAATATTCTTGTTTTTCCTTTTCATAACTTTCTTTGCTTCTAGCAGATAATTCTGTTTCATCGTATGCTGGAAAGTCCACAACACTAACATCAAACAATCTTGATATTCTTAGCACAGTTCTTGTGTCTGTTTCATAATCCCATTTTCTTTCTGCTACTGTAAATGCAAAGCTCATTTTGTCTAACAATCCTTCTTTTACCATTTTATAGATATCTTTATTATTTGTTGTATCAATTAACTTTGCTCTTACTTTTAACCCTCTATCATCTACCGTTAATTCCAAACTTTTATTCCTTGTTCTTGCTAAAATTAAACAACTGTCATTATGATTATATTTTAATACACAATCTTGCATATTACATCCATTAAATGCATTTTTATCTATTATTTCTTTACACCATCCTAAATCTGTAATACTATTGAAAACTACTGCATAACCTTCAAGTATCATTTCTTCTTCATTTTCATTTGACCTTATTTCTCCCATTCTAATTTCTTTTACTGCTTGTTCCATTTTTCTTTCCTCCTTGATAATCATTTGCTATTGAACTGTCTATCATATTTAGACTTTGAATTAGTTTTGCACCTTCTTCTCCTCCTAAAGGTGTCATGTCCAATATTTCTCTTCCATCATCTTTTGTAAGTAATCCTAATGCTCCTGCTTCTTTTAATAAGCTTATTTTATTTTTTAAAGAAGCATATTTTATTCTGTTTGTTGTAAAAGCTATTCTATGTCCTTTCTTTAATGATGCTTCATTAAAAATCTTTATAGAGAAACCATCTTCAAATTGTATTGAGAGAGGTTCTATTATTGATTCATAAAAAGCATTCCATTCCTCTTCTGTGTAGTTGCCTCTAATTATCTTTTCAGATACTCCAAAATAATCAAATATGTCATTTTTTACATAGCTTAATTGTTCTTTATCCAATGTTATAGGTTCTAGGTTGACTGGTGTAAAATCTGATTTTGCATCTAATCCTGCTATTCCTTTTCCTTTGTCAAAATCTCCTATGAAATCAGCTACGAATTGATCTCTATTTTCTTTAATATCTTTATTTTTTAACATAGCATTATTGTATTTTAATACACCTTTTATGCTCATACTCGTTTTAATAGCATTTTCTATTCCTTCTGTTGTTGTATTTGCAGTTCTTATAGGTTGTTCTAATATTTCATTGTTATTTCCATATATATCATGAAAACTAAACATTCTTCTCAAATGTATAACTTCATCATATCTAATTATATATTGATGTCCGTTTGTGAATTGAAAACATATCCATATGTCATTATTTATTTCATATAATTCGCATCTGTCAGGATTTAATGGGTAAAAGCCCTCTATGTATCCTTCTTTATTTTTATCTATATATATGAACACATTATTTTTTGAATAAAGTAGGAATATTGTTTTATACAAAAAATCATATTTAGTCATTATTGGATTTGGTTTTGTATTTATAATAAAATCAATATTTCCCTTTATATGGTTAGATATCGTACTTTGTATGTGCTTTGGTATCATTTTTGCTCCATGTGTTGCTATTGTATTAATACATTTAATTGCATCTATACTGTTTTCTATTGTAGAATCTTGTCCAGAAAATACTGGTCTATATCCAGTCATCATTTGCAAATATGATCCCACAATTTTTTGCACCTTTTTTCCAAAAACCATATTAAATAAACTTCGTTTCTCTTTCATTTATTCCTCCTGTAAAGCTATATAATCACTCATTTTGTCAAACAAAACGCAATAAGCATCTATCAAGCTTACTGCACCATCTATTCTTTGCTTTGATTTTTTTCCTTTTACTGGTCTTATATTATCATTCTTATCAATTTCTATAGCTGTATTTAATAAACACCATTTCAGTATTGGGTTGTTGTTGTAATTTACTTTTTTTTCTTTCAAATCCGCTTCTAGTTGTTTCATTGGATTTGACATTGTCTTTGCTCCCTGTATTACTTTTTCCATTTCAAATCCTGCTTCTTCCATTTCTGTTATCCAATATTGACTGCCCCATGGATCATATCCTATCCACAAAGCTGATATATCATACTCATTATGCATCTTTAAAAACCACTCTGTAACATTTGTATAATTTATTTTTGCTCCAGAGCATACTGTAAGCAGTCCTCTTTTTTCCCATATATCGTATGGAACATTGTCATTGTCCGCTTTTTCCTCTATTTTAGTTTCTGGTATAAAGTAATGTTGTAATATGTATATCTTCTTTTGTTTCATGACTAGTAATGTTGCACAAGTCAAATCTGTTGTGCTTGATAAATCTGCGCCACCTATAGCATAACTTCCTTTCAATTCATCTAGTTCAAACATTTCTTCATTATTTACAGTATCAAAATCAAGCCATTTTTCTTCTGAGTTATTTCTTATATTGAAATCCTTACAAAGTATTCCTTTCTTACTACTTAAATCTGCTTTTGCTCTTTCTACTTGTTCTACTAAATACTTATATTGCTTTATTGTTCCTAAGCCAGGATTTGCCTTTTGCCAACATTCTATATTTTTCCACTCTTCTGTTTTATCCAATTCATATAATACTGGTAAAAAGGCATCATTTTTTATTGTTCCTTCTAAAATATTGTTAGCATAATCATATATATCATCAAAAATACATTCTCTAACCGTTCCCGCTGTAGTAATCATTACAACTAATGGCTGTCTACGAGATGATGTAGATTGCTTCATTACTTCATATAAATTTCTGTCTTTTATTGCATGAAGCTCATCTATAATAACTAAATGAGAGTTTAATCCATCTAGTGTATCTGAATCACTTGACAGTGGTTCAAAACTACTAAAAGTGGTCGGCATATACATATCTGTTCGTCTTTTATTGATTATTGCTCTTATTTCTGGTGACTGTGCTCTCATAGAGCAAGCACTTTTAAAAGCTTTTGAAGCCTGATCCTTTTTAGTTGCAACAGAATAACATTCAGCAGAACCTTCTCCATCAGCAATCATCATATATAAAGCTATTGCTGATAGCAAAGTTGTTTTTCCATTTTTTCTTCCTACCAAAAACATTGTTTCATTAAATCTTCTGTAACCTGTATCTCTATATACAAATCCAAATAATGCTTGTATATAAGCTTTTTGAAATAATTCTAATTTAATCGGTTTGCCTATTTCACCTTCAGACTGTTTGCAAAAAGTCTCTATGAATGTTATTGGTCTTTCTCCAATTTCTTCATCAAAATAAAAAGGAAGGCTTTCATTTTTGCTTTCCTCTAACAATCTTTTATATATTTTTATTATCTTTCTGCCTGCTATAATATTGCCTTTTTCTATTTCATTTATGTATTCTTTTATATAATTCACTTTCTACCACTTGCTATAAACTTAAGCAATTCTTCTCCTGCATTTTTCTTTTCCTCTTTAGGCAGAAAATCTACAAGTTGTTTTACTACGTTTGTGTAGTTTTTTATCATTGCATTGTAATTTTTGCTTTCTACTGATTCTTTATAGCCAAATTGCCCTTTTCCATTCATGTATAACTCTTTCACACCATGTTCTTCAATATATGTTCTATTTTCTTCAAGAGTTACAGACATAAAAGCAACTTCATTTATTAGATTTTGTACTAACGACAATGTATTCTTGTCTAACTGTTTGAATATTTTAGTAAGTTTATTTTTTTGTTGTTTTATTTTTTTCTTTTTATTTTCTAATTGTTCTTTTGTAAGCTTTTCATTGTTATTTTCATCTAAAATCGTTTTTGATAGTACTTCATCTTCATCCACATCTGCACCTCCTAACTACACCCCTCATGTGAAAACTGTTTGGATTTTTTTGTTGCCCACCCACCGTTCTCCCATAAAATCATTTTTTTGTCTTGTAGGGGGGGTATTATTGTTTTACAAACTTTTGTTTTTTACAATGCTTTGCATTGAGTATTCTTTTTACAATTACAACTATATATCTTACTTAATTTAATTATATATTTACAATTAACCATTCTTAATTAAATCTCCATTCTCATCAAATATATATTCTTCTTCATTATTGCTAAAATGTTCTTTGTTGTGACATTCTTGACATAAACTTTCCAACTTATCTATATTGAAAAATATATCATCATCTCCAAAATTTGATTCTGTTATATATTCTTTGTGATGAACTATGTAAGCACTATTATATATTCCGCTTCTTTAAGCATCTTTCACACAAGTTATTTGTTTCTATTAGTTTTTGCTTTCTTAGTTTCTGCCATCTTTTACTTTTGTATTTAGCAGCAATTAGTGGATTATCTCTTTGTGTCATTTTGTTTTCTTCTTTGTTGTTTTCTTAATTGCTTTCTCTGCTGTTATATTTTTTACTGCTGTTTCTACTTTCTCTATCTCTTCTAACTTTTCAACTACTTCAACGAATTTTACTCCATATGAGTTGTTTCCACTTAATACTTCTAGTCTATCTGCATTTACTATAAATTCTTCTCCCTCGTCTGGAACTTTATCTAACTGTTCATCTCTAATATTCATCTTCTTATAAGTATCTAATGCTTTTACTTTGTATTTCATTTTTCTTTCCTCCTCATATTTTGATTTAGTTTTATTTATATAATTTAATAATAAGCATTCTGGTGCTTTGTAGTTTTCTATTTTTGGTATTTTCTTATATATCTCGTCTACATTTGTGTTAGACATATCCATATTCAATATATAAGAATTGTTTTCATTTACTCCTATCTCTTTTAGTACTGGAATATCTGTACATATTACTGGTGTTCGTACACTTAATGCTTCTACTATACTGTAACAATAGCCTTCGCTATCGCTTAATTGAACTAAATAATCTGCTTCTGCAATATCATTTATTATGTTTAATTTTGGCTTTCGTGCAATAAAAAAATCCGAATCAATATCAGATTTATTGGTAAACACATGCCACTCAAAAGGTATTTTTTTATCAGAAAGTTCTTTTGCTAATTTAATCATTCGATTATAACCTTTTTCATTTGTTAGTCTTGTAGCACTTATTAATTTTAATATCTTTTTAGGTTTATCTATATTTAATGGATTATATATTATTTCAGGCTTTATTCCTGTTTTTTGATAAAAACTTTCTCCTGCTATTTTACTTACTGCTAAATATTTCGTTATTTTAGTATTTGTATTACATTGTATTCCTGTTGCTTTATAATCTCCGTGTATAATTTGATAATATTCTTTTGCCTTAACTTTATCTATAATATCTAAATTATAATTAAAAAAAGCTTTTTCGCATTCTATTTCTTGACCGCTAAATTTTATACATTTAACATTCTTTTTTAATCTTGCTAACTGCTCTCTGTTTGCATAATCATATATTATAGTCACATCATAATTTTTATATAGTTTTGATAAGTAATATAAAAAAGTTTCTATGCCTCCTATTTCACTTATACTTTTAAAATAAAAAATATTAGTCATCTTTTTCCTCTTACTTTCTTCTTCTTGTTTTTACTCTTCTTTTTAAAACAACTATTGTAAAATCTACAAGATTTACATTGTGTTTTTATACACCTTTCAAAATTCATTTTTTCTCCATATAAAAAGAGTTTTACACTTATAAATAAATGCAAAACTCTTGCAAAAGTCTATATTATATTTTCTCCATGCTACAATTATAGCACGTTTTTTATGTAAAAAAAGGGCAAAAAAAGGGCAACTATTTATTATTTTCTTTTTCTTCATGCAAATATTTTAATATAGCCTCTGTTACAAGTCCTGTAAAGCTCTTGTTTTCATCTTTTAATTTTTTATCTAATTCTTTCCATAAATCTTTATCTATTTTTATTAATCTACTTGTCTTCGTTTCTTTTTCCTTTTCCCATTCTTTTTTATAATCTCTTTTAATTTCTTCTTTCATATTCCAAGCCCCCTTGATTTTTTAAAATAATTATATTATAATTATTTTACAGAAGGGCTTTCGCCCTTTCTGTTATTCAAAATCTTGTAAGATTAATTTAATCTGTTCTCGATTATGTTTTTCTCTTATTTGATTTTGCTTTTGTGCTTGTCTATGTGCTAGATAGATAAGCACTTTTTTTATTATTTGCATATTCCTCACCTCACTTTCTGTATATATTATATCATACGTATATACGTATGTCAACAGTTTTTATTAACTTTTTTAAAAAAACTTACAACCTTCATGGTTGTAAGTTTATGCTTTTCAATTCATTATGAATTGAATGTATTAATTTTCTTTTTCTTCTCTTGTAAACATCTTCACTTATATGTAATTTATCAATGATATTCCATCTATTTTCATTTCCGCTTCTGATATTCTTCTTCAAATATCTCTTTTGTTATCTTATCCGTTAATTCTAATGCTTGTATGACTACGTGATACTCTTTAATACTTTGTTGTAATTCTTTATTCTCTTGCATTCGTATCACACTGTTTAATACATTATCTGATATCGCATGAGGTGCTTTAGGCATTCCATCAAGACTCGGAGAACCTACATTCATTATGTCCATTTTTATATTAATTATTTTTATACAATTGTAATTATACCTTTTTAAGCAGCCGAACCGCTTCTCTGTATTCTTCTTTACTTAGTCTCATTTGTTTCCTCCTTTATATACCCCCAATTTTTTACAGGTTTAATTTTAAAGCCTTTTTTACGTAATCTGCATATATTTACTCTTAATGTTTCTTTTGTAAAATATTTACTCATATTTTCGTAACTGCATTTGTTGTTTCCTAGTGCATTTAATATTCTAGTTTCTATTAAAGTACACATGTATTTACCTCCGTTATTTTATTTGTTTTTCAAACCATTGTTTTACTGCTTCTGCAGTAAGTGCATAACAATGCTTGTCTACAAGAATTTCTTTTTTTGAAATATACTCTGCCATTACATTTATTATCTTGTCTTTTTCTTCTATTTCTTTTTGTTGTTTTTCTCTTTGAAATTCTAAATTACATATAATATTATTTTTTTCAATAATGTTTTCTTCTTGTTCATCAGAGTATTTTTTCCAGCTTTTGATTTCTTTTTTTAGTTCTTTATTCTCTTTTTGTAATTTTTCATTTAATACTTCTAAATATTCTATTTTTGCTTGCTTTAAGTCTGTGTTTTTTAATTTTTTATTTTCTTCTATTGCATTATTATATAAACTAAAAAAATTAAATAATATTTCATAACTAAAGTAATCCCAATTAGCTTTTGCATTATACATTAATGATTTAAAACTTTTTATTGTTTCTTCTTCACTCATATTTATTCCTCACTTCCTAATAGTTCTTGTAAAATTCTTTTTTGTGCTAGCAATTCTCCTGCCTTTTCAATAAATTCTTCATCTAATCCACCTTTTGAATTATCAATACTTTTATCTATTTTTCTATTTAATTCTTCTATCTTGTCTTTTATTTCTTGCTTTGGAATATAATCATCTAATAAATGTTTACAACTTCCATTTAGAAAATCAGTTTTTGACATTACTATATATTTTCCATCTTCTATTCCCACATTTTGCAATGTTTGTATTCCAGATTTTAGTATTTTTAATTCTTTATTCTCTTTCTCTAACTTCATAACTAATTTCTCGTAAACCTCTTCATTGTGTGCTTGTTTCTCTATTACACATTCTTGTCCTTCTATTTTGTGTTTTAATTTCTCGTTCTCTTCTTTAAGCTCTTTATTCTCGTTTTCCAGTTCGTTACATTTTATAATAGCCTTCTGCTTTCTATCTAGTTGCTCGTTCCTTACTAAGTGTATCTGATGTTCTGCTTCATACATGTTTTTATATCTTTTCACTTCTTTTAATACTCTTTTATAATCTGATAAAATATGTTCTAGTGCTTCTATTTCTTCTCCTAAAACCGTTAAATCAGCTTTATATCCATTTTGAATATTTTTATTAAAATAAGCTATAAAATTGTTAATTATTTCTATATCTTTTTCTATACTATTTTTCACTACTCGTCCTCCTCTTCTAGTTCAATAACTTTTGTTACTTTTGCTCCACATTTTGGACAATAATTATAGCTATTATCTTCTGGTGTTCCATCTTCAAAACACCATTCTTCTTTACAATTACTGCATTCATACACAATATAATCATAATTATTTTGTCTTATAAATTTACATTCTTTCACTTAAAGCACCTCCTAGTTATCTTTATCTGAAAAATATATTCCTGCTAATAAATCAATGTAAATTGCTATAAAACAATATATCGTAAACAAACATTTATCAAGAAAAAATATTCCTACTCCTATTAAGCACAATATACTTGTTATTATTATAAAACACACAAGTTTTACTAATATATCTTCCATCATACATCACTCCTCTCAAAATATTTTTCAAAATCTTCTTTCTTTATTAATTCTGCTATAACATAGTCTTCTTTGCTTGTTAAAACTATTTGAAGTATTATTACATCTCGATAATATATATTTTCATCTGATTCATATTTATAATGTCCAAACATTGTTTCCATTGCTGAACTTTCTAATCTTAAATAATCAAGCCAACTTTCTTTGTATGTTTTATATATTCCACCGCTACAAGCATTTATTTTTAAATTTGTATCTCCTGCATTATAATTATTAAACATATCTTATTTACTCCTTCTACGTTTCTTTCCAAATTTTTGTCTTCTTCTTTCTTCTCTATTTCTTGGTCTTGGATTTTCAGCTTCATATAATGCTTGTAATTTTAATCTTTGTTCTTCAGTTAATTTTATATCTGTGTATTCCATATATCTTATTTACTCCTTTACTCTTTCAAAACATTCTTTAGGTATGTATAAGCACATTCCTGAATCTTCCCCTTCGTATGCACAAGCTCTTGCAAATTCTTTATCTTCTCCTGCTGCTATTAATGTTTTGTAAATTGTATTATCAAAAGCTCTACTTGCCTCTTCTGAGTTTGTTGCTACTATTACATAACCTTTTCCATATTCGCTGTAATAAGCAATATATATGTGTCCTAACATTTCTTCAAATTCTTTTTGTTCTTTGCCTGTTTCTTTATCTATTGGTAATTTAACAAATTTTAATTTTTCTATTTTCTCTTCCATATTTACTCCTTTGCCACTAAATTTGCTTTGATTAAATCTTGTGTATATTCTTTTATTTTTTCTTCTTCTCCGCTATACCCTATATAATCTCCCCAGTTGCTATTTTTTCTTTTTTTAAATACTAAAATTTTTCTATCAAAAATGTTTATCTGAACTCGATAATCTTTTTCATATTTTCTGTAATAAATATCATATTCTAATAATTCGTATCCGATATTTTTCAAGTTCTTTTAAGTCTACATCATCTCTTATTTTTGACATATCTATTCTCCTTTCTCGCAACCTATTACAAACCATAGCCATTTATATATTGGTGGATTACCTCTAAGCGTTAATCTTCTGGGAATAATATAGTAGTACCATTGGCTTTTATAATATTTCGCTCTATGGATTCCTATCTTTAACATATCTATTCTCCTCCTCTACTTTATTTTCAAAGTATTGTTTTATTTGATTATCTGTATCATCAAAATATTTACCTTCATAACTCCAATGTGGTTCTCCAGATATTAAATTTAAGAATTGATTACATTTTTGTTCTTGACCTTGATTGAATAAATCTACATCATGTTTTTCGTCTCGTCTAACTTTTTTACAAAATGCTTTAAATTGTCTACATTCTTTTTCGTATTCATTTATTATCTTATCTTTCTTTTTTAAATCTTCTATTACATTAAGATAATCATTTTTATATTGATATTCTAATTTTGTATGTAATTTTAATAATTTATCTTTTTCTTCTATTTCTGCTTTTTGGTTTTCTAATAAATTTAAAACTGTTTCTATTGCGTTATTTACTTTGTCTGCTTCATCAACAATATAATTATTTTGTTCAATCATTCCACATAAAAAGAATTTTATATCTATTCTTCTTAATATTTCTATTGCTTCTTTATCGTTCATCTTCTCCTCCTACTATCTTTCTTTAATATTTCTAATATGTAGTATTCTTTATTAGGCTCTGCACCCCATTTTTCTTTGCCTTTTCCTATTCTTAATTTACACACACAGGTCATTTGTGGAGCATTGTTTCCGTATCCATTTCTAAATACTACCCTATAATAAATTTCTTTAAAATTTGGACATTCTAGTTCAATATTTAATTTTGCTATTTCATAATAATTTTCAAACCTTTTAGTCCAGTATGGCTTTATTTCTCTATATTCTTCCTTTTTCTCGCCACTTTTTATCATATCGAACCATTTTCGCTTTATTGGTAGAACTATCATATTTCTTCCTTCTTTCAATTATTTTTTTAATCTTTCTTACTAGAGTTTTACTCTTTAATACATCATCATATTGTATGTTTAATTTATATGTATTTTCTTTCTGTGCTTTACTTATGTTTTCCGCTTCCATTCTTACTAAATCAAACAGTCCAACTCTGTTATTGTCTATTATTATTACTTTTCGCATTTTTTCCTCCTACTTAAAGTTAAATCATTTGTATTCTTATCAAGTTCAAAAATTTTGATGTATTAATTTTGTAATAATATCTATACTTTTCTTGTATGTTTTTTATAGCTGGCTCAATTGCAAACCTCATTGTTCTTTCAACTCTAGAAATTGTTGAATTATGTTTTTTTGCAATAAATTCGTAAATAGTCATAGTTTCCCATTCTAATGTATTTTCTTTAATATACTCAATTGCATCAATAAAATAAGCTATTCCTTTACTATTTACATTAAAACCAAGCCCTATTAATTCTTGTTTTATTTCATCTCTATTATTCATCTTTCTCCTCCAACATTCTATCTAAATATCCGCTTCTGGTAACTCCACTCCATCACAGTTTTTACAGAAACTTTAACAAATGTATTATCGATATCTTCTATACTTTTTAATATAAACTGTGAGCTTATAGTTTCTTTACTTTTTTGAATTTTTTCTTTACTTTCGCAAACTTCTTTTTTTGTAATATCTGATATTACATTTTTAGACTGTATATCTAATTCTTTTAAAATAAATTCTCGCAATGTTGGTCTTTTATTGTATCCGTTTTACTTCAAAAATGTTTTTATTATCCAAATATGTAACATCTAATAATCTTTTACAGTCATTATTTATTATATAAGTCTTTATTTTTTCTTTATCTGCAATTTTTCTAAATACTTTTTCTAAGCTTAAATTTTCTGCACATTCAAAAGTATCTGCTATGCTTAAAATTTCTTCGAAAGTATTATATGCTTTTTTAGTTTTATCAAAATTGTATTTGTCGAGAATTTTTTTCATACTTATTTTTCTTTTTCTCTTTTTTTATTATCTTTTCGTATTCATACTCATCTAAATTTCTATATTGTTCATATAATCCATTTTCTTTTAGCTTTTTTAAGGTTTCTTTTATTTCCACATCTTTTAATCCTATTGTAGTGTATAGACTTTTATCAACGTCGTGATACTTGCATAAATAAATTTGATTTTCTACGCTTAATTCTTTCATTTTTACCTCACTTTCCTGCTAATACATAAGTTCAGTTTCAACATTCATTCCATTTATTTTGCCATCAGCATAGTTTACTTCTGTTGTTTTAAATATAATAAATCTTATTCCGTATTTTTTAGCCATTTCGCTTATTTCTTGTTTTATTTTGTTAATATCCTGTTCCATGTTATCCTCCTAGGTTACTTTAATTTTTCTTTTTTTAACTTTAATGTTCCTTCAGCTATTTGTTTTAATGTTTTTATTTTTTCTATCTTGTCCATTTTTGAAAAATCTTTTAGCGTTATATATTTCATTTCTAGCCTCCCACATTTTCAAATTTCATTTGCTTTTTATTAAATTCAATTTTAACTGTGCCAGTCGGTCCATTTCTTTGTTTTGCAACTATAACATCAACGTTTATTGTTTTTGTCTTGTTTTTTTCGTCATCAGGTATGTACAGAAAAATAACATTATCTGCATCTTGTTCTAAGCTTCCGCTTTCTCTTAAATCTGCTAAAATTGGAGTTTTTCTTTTTTCGGTTTCCCTATTAAGTTGGCACAAAGCCACTATTGGAATATCTAATTTTTTAGTTAATAGTTTTAGCCTTCTACTTATGTCCGCTACTTCCTGTTCTCTATTTCCAAACTTATTTTTGCTTTTTAGTAATTGCAAATAATCTATTACTATTAATCCTAAATTTTTTTGATTTTTTAGTTGCATTGCTTTGCTTTCTATTTCCTGTATTGTAGAAACCTTAGAGTCTATACACATTTTAATTTCTGATATTTCCCCTGCTGCTTTCCCTATATCAGCAAAATTTTCTTCTGTAAGCCAGCCCATTCTCAACACATGGCTATCAATATCTGCTTTTCGTGCTATCATTCTGTTCCCCAGCTGTTTTTCACTCATTTCCAAGCTTACAAAGTACGTATAAATGTTTTTCTTAGCAATGTGCTCTGCCATTTGTAAAGCAAATGATGTTTTTCCGACATCCTGGTCTTGCTGCTATAATTGTAAGTTCTTGCTCGTGTAGTCCTTCAATTATCCTATCTAAATCAAGAAAGCCTGTTCTATAACTGTAATCATCTCTTTTCTTATATTTTTTTTCTATATCTTTCACAGTTTCAAGCATTACGTCAGACATTTCCTTTTCTTCATTTTTTTGCGTTGTTTTTAAATTTAAAAATTCTTGTATTACTGCATTTTTAACATCTGTATCATCTTTTTCTATATCTACTTGTTCCGCTTCTTTTATTACTTTCCTTGCAACTTCTTGTATTTTTCTTCTCATGCTTAAACTTTTTATAATTCTAAAAGTATTTTCTGTATTACAAGAAAAATGCAATGTATCAGTTATTGAAACAACTGTTTCTAAAAGAGCTTGTCCATCGTATTTTTTATTAATTCCTGCTGTTCTTATTGAAACTAGATCTATATTTTGTTCTTTGTTTTTTAGCTCTTTAATAAGCTCAAAAATTTTTTGATTTGTTTTATAATAAAAATCTTCTACATTTAGTTCGTCTATATATTTTAAATTATCAGTATCGGTTATTATTTCTGCAATTATATTTTCTTCCGCTTCCTTGCATGCTATCAAAGTCTCATCTGTTTTATACATTTTCAAACCTCCTGCTCATTTCAATGTACTCGTCGACTGTTTCTATGTTTTCAGATGTTTCCTGCTTTTTAGAATTCTGATTTAAATAGCTTTCAAATTTGTTTCCAAATAATGTCTCAGGTCTCAAATATTGTTCCATTTTCTTATCATTTAGCCACTCTGTTGTTTTATTATTAATTACTGTTTTAAAATCTTCTACTGAAAATCCTTCGTTAATTCGTGCATTTATTAGCGTCTTAGTTTTTTTGCTTGTTGATTTAAAATTTTTAGAAGTTTTTTTGTTTAGATAGTCAATTATATATTTATAATTTTGATTATTCTTATTATTTGATTGTTCTTCTTCTTGTTCTTGTTCTTCTTCTTCTTCTTCTTCTTCTTGCGTATGTGTATCCATACCGTATATATACGGTATGCAAATGCTATATATGTAGTCTTTAAACTCTTTATTTTTCAAGTCTTTAAGCTCTTTTTCAATACAAGCTCGTACTTTGGGACTAGATGTCCAGTTATACTTGTACCAATTTAAAACTAATAGCTCTTTTGTTTTTTTCGAGTACTTTGCAACTTTTAATTTTTTATCAAATCTGTCTAGCAATTTTTTTATACATTCTTCAGTGTATCCTGTTTCTTTTGAAATATCTCTTATGCTAATTTCGTAACAACCTACCTGGTTAGTATGTGGATTACTTAATAAGTAAAGCATGAAATATCTATCTTCTGCTGTCATTTCATCTATTACTTTAGTATCATTCCAAAAGGAAACATGTAAATTTCTATAAATAGCCATTTTTATTCCCCCATTTACTGTATATTAGTTTATTTTTATCCCATTTGGCTCCATAAATGCCTTTTAAATAGTTTTCAGCTCTCAAGGTATATTCTTTACTTTGCAAGCCATTATCTTGCTTTATATGGCATTCTGGGCAAGCAGTAAATATATTTTCTTCTATGCCTAAACCTCCTGAACTTCTTGGTATTAAATGTGCATTTGCAAAAAACATTGCTACTACAGCTCCACAAAATATACATCTTCTTTTATCTCTATACCAGACAGATGCTTTAACAAATTTGTCTATTTCTGTTTCTATGGTTTGTTTATGTTTTTTTCCTTTTATTTTTTCCTTTTTAATATAGCTTTTTTTGTCGCATTCATTACAACTTTGTATAGTAACTTCCTTATTTTCTAATTTGCAATACAAATATTTAACATATTTTTTTGTTCTTATTCTTAAATTTTTGCAATACATTTGACAAAATTTCTCCTTTCGTGTATAATGAATATGGTTTATTTTTATAAGCTTTTTGAGTTGTTTAATCGTGGTTGGTTGGCAGCTCTATTATTTTGCCTTTTTCATCATTATTGATAAAATTATCGTCATCAATTATGCTCATCTCCCTTATACAAATAGCTTTAGCTTCTTCTTCATCGTTGCAATTCAGAGCCATTAAAATATTCTTATAATTTTCATAATGATATTTGTTTGCATTAATTCTGTCTTGTTCTGACATCTTTCCCACCTCCTATTATTTAATATATTTTTTTACTGCTAAGCAAAAAATTACTAGCAATGTTAATAACTTAAACACAACTTGTCCTGTTAATTCATCTCCTAAATCTAATGCTCCAACTTGTCCTAACATCATAAAAAAACTTATTATTGCTATTATTTTTCTCATTTAAATCACTCCTTTTAATTTTCACATAGGTAATCATGTCTTACATTAATGTAATCTTCTATAGCTCTTCTTGTTACCTTAAATGGTATCGTATATCGTTGTACTGGTAGTTCAGGGTCTCTGAACATCTTTTGTACCATATTGATTCCAATATGAAATTCCTTATGTATCTGAACTGCTGTTAATAATTCATTAGGGTTTTTATTTTGATTAAGCATTTTTTCTAAAAGTTCATTTGTCCTTTGTTGTTCTTTTAAAAGTTTTTCTTCCAATTTTAATCACTCCTTTTTTTATTCATCTTCTTGTTTTTTATCTCATTTTGTGATATATTGCTTTTACTACATAAACCCTTATGGGTAAATTTAATTATGAAAGGACTGATGTGTAATGACCAAAATATTGAGTTTACCCTGTTTCTTATGGATTAGTGTTTTATATAGTGGTATAACTATATAATTCAGCTGGATAGCTTAAAATCTAAAATTCTAGTGACTATGGGGTAAATTAGCATTACATATATCAGAACCACTACTGATTAAGTACTAGAAACTTTCATAGAAGTTATATGTGTCAGATGTAATATTAGTTGAATATGTATGGGCAATACTGTTGACAATCGGGATGTCGTAAAACAAACGTACTGTATTGAATTTATGGGCTATATACTAATTGCAAGAGTTTAAGATAAAAAAATTGTGGGAATTTACTAATCAAACTGACACTTTGGTTAGTATTTTCTATTTATATAAACTCTCAACTGTTGTTTCTAATATATCCGCTAATCTTAATGCCTGTACTACTCCTGGCATTCTTTCTCCTGTTTCCCATTGAGAAACTGTATTTTGTTTTACTTTCATAATTTTTGCTATATCACTTTGAGATATTCTCTTATTTTTTCTAAATTCTTTTATTTTGTTCACATTTATATGACCTTCCTTTCTTTTCGTGTGTTAGACTGCATTATTTTGATTACTTTTGTCATCAAGATTAATAAAAAAAATATCGTCAAACTTACATTCTAGTGCTTTGCAAATATTAATAGCATTTTCTGGGCTTGGATTTCTTTCTCCTTTTACTATTAAGCTTATTTGAGTTTGAGAACAATTTGCTTTTTCTGCTAATTTTCTGTAAGAAAAACCTTTTTTTACAATCTGTTCTATTAACAAATCTATGTCTTTAACAAGTACTGTTCTGTTTGCCATTTTTTCGCCTCCTTAATTACATTTGTCATTATTATAACATACCAATTACAAATGTCAATACTTTTTTCAAAAATTTTTCAAAAAATATTTACAAATGTAATTATTTGTAGTAAAATATGTGTATCGGAGGTTTTATTATGTATTTATCAAATGAAGAATTAGGAAAATATTTAAAATTGGTTAGAGAAGGTCTTGGATATAGCACTTATGATGTTAATAAACTTTGTGACATCTCCCCCAGCTATTTATCTTTAATGGAAAATGGCAAAAGGAAACCTAGTGCAATTATTTTGAAAAAACTGGCACCAATATATAATATAGATTATCTTGACTTGTATGAAAAAGCGGGGTATATAGATTTGATAGATGCTGAAAAGGCTCAAAACATTAAAAATGACATATTAGGCAATGAGGTTGTTGCCATTCCGCTTCTTGGTACTGTAAAAGCAGGTTATGATTATCTTGCTCAGGAGAATTGGATAGGAACTGTTGACTTAGATAAAAATACAGCAGAATCTGGAGAGTTTTTTGCATTGAAAGTAAAAGGCGACAGTATGTCCCCTATCTTCCTTGAAGGAGATATTGTTATAATAAAGAAACAAAATGATTGTGAAAACAATGAAGTAGCTGTTGTTATTATAAATGGAGATGAAGGAACTCTAAAAAGAGTAAAGAAAACAGAACAAGGCATTATATTACAACCATTCAACTCTGTTTATGGACCTGTAATGTTTACCAATGAGGAAATTAAAGACAAGCCAGTTGTTATTGCTGGTGTATTCCACGAATTAAGAAGAAACGAAATAAAATTCTAATAAAAAGGAAAAGAATTGTGATATTGATTGCAGTCTAACACACAATACTTTTCCGAACTAAACACTATTGAAAGTGATTACTTTAATATTATAACTAAAAAAACTTTCATTTTCAATAGTTGTACTAAAAATTATTGAAAATGGAGGTATTTTTTATGGAAAAAAGAAATAAGAAAAACAAGGAAAGAGGAAATGGCGAAGGTACACTATACTGGAGTGAAGCATTAAACTGTTACGTAGGCCAATATGTGGATCCATCTGGGAAAAGAAAAACTTTAAAACAAAAGAAAAACGAAAAGAACTCGGATTTTAAGAAAAGATTTAATGATAAAATAAATAGCTTAAACAATGGTACCTATATATCCGCTTCTAAAGAAACAGTTAAAAGCATTGCAACTAATTATATTGAGCAAAAATACAAAGATGGTTTAATTGTAGATAGAACTTATAAGAGAAACAAAGATACTTTATCTGAACTTGAAAAAACTTGCAGTATTTTTTATACTACTCCAATTCAAAAAGTTACTGCTGCACATATTGAAAAGTCAAAAGAAAATATGCGTAAATATAGCAATAGTACTATAGAGAAAATTTGGGGATTATTATATAAGTCCTTTAAAATTGCATATTCCAGAAGAATTATAATGTATAACATAATGGAAGATGAAACATTAACAAAGCCACTTTCCCTAAAAGTTGATAGAAAAATTGAAGCATTGACTATCAAAGAAGAAAAATCTTTAGAAAAAATATTACTTTCTTCTAATAATGTTTATAATGATATTTTACTTTTACAATTATATACAGGAATGCGAATTGGAGAAGTTCTTGCATTAAGTAAAGATTGTATTGATTTAAAAAACAATACTTTAAAAGTATATAGAACTATTACTAGAGATACTAATGATAAAATTATATTAGGAAAACACACTAAAACATATAATAAAAAGACTGGAATTGATGCTGGAAAAAGAACTTTCCCAATGTCTCTAAAAGTTAGTAAAATAATAAAGAAATATCTTAAAGCTAAAATAGATAATATTCACAGTTTACTTTTTTGGGATTATAAAAAGAATACTTTTATAACAGATGGGGAAATCAATTCATATTTAAAGAGACTAAATCTGAAGTATAAGATTACCGAAAATATACACACACATGTTTTAAGGCATACTTTTATTACAAGATGTCAGGAAAATGGAATGCCTCTTGTTGTTATACAAGCCCTTGTAGGTCATGTCGAAGGCAGTACTATTACAAACGATATATACACATCTGTTTCCGTAGACTTTATGAAGCAAGAATTAGACAAAATGGCTCAAATAAAGTAATGCAATAAGTAATGCAATAGTCGAATTTTTTAGTATTTGTGTGAAATGTGAATAGAATTGCAAACACAGTATTTCTAATATTTAAAGTGTTATCACAAATGCGTGAAATATTGTAAAATACTTCATTTTTGCCTACCCGCTCCATAAGGTAAAATCGTCGCACCAATGTGACGTTAATG
>UMHW01074620.1_pt1 | contig 30320 bp, 29 predicted proteins | sample 1965631 | NCBI WGS metagenome assembly UMHW01 (sample SAMEA4836107, study PRJEB28245) | human gut metagenome | biome: gut microbiome; material: fecal sample | place: Denmark | collected 2008
TATTGAGGAGGTTCAAGAACATGTCAGAATTAAGTTTTGAACAAATGCTGGAAGATTCCGTAAAGACTATCAGAAATGGAGAGATTGTACAGGGTACTGTCATCGATGTTAAAGAAGATGAGATTATTCTGAATATCGGTTATAAAGCAGACGGTATTATCACAAAGAACGAATACTCTAACGATGCAAGCCTTGTACTCACAGATGCTGTTCACGTTGGAGACACAATGGAAGCAAAAGTTCTCAAAGTAAACGATGGAGAAGGTCAGGTTACTCTTACTTACAAGAGACTGGCAGCAGAGAAGGGCAATAAACGTCTTGAAGAAGCATTTGAGAATCAGGAAGTATTAAAAGCTCCTGTAACTCAGGTACTTGACGGCGGACTTTGTGTAAACGTAGACGAAGCAAGAGTATTCATTCCTGCAAGCCTGGTTTCCGACACATACGAGAAAGACCTTTCCAAATATGCAGATCAGGAGATTGAATTCGTTATCACAGAATTCAATCCGAGAAGACGCCGCATCATCGGTAACCGTAAGCAGCTTCTTCTTGCTGAGAAAGCAGAGAAACAGAAAGAATTAATGGAGAAGATCCATGTTGGCGACACAGTTGAAGGAACAGTTAAGAACGTTACAGATTTCGGTGCATTCATCGATCTTGGCGGAGCAGACGGACTTCTTCACATCTCCGAAATGTCCTGGGGCAGAGTAGAGAACCCGAAGAAAGTATTCACTGTTGGCGATAAAGTTAAAGTTCTTATCAAAGAGATCAACGGAGAGAAGATCGCACTTTCCCTTAAATTCCCGGAAGCAAATCCATGGCTCACAGCAGCTGAGGACTTCGCTGTAGGAAACGTAGTTAAAGGTAAAGTTGCACGTATGACAGACTTCGGTGCATTCGTAGAGCTTGCACCTGGTGTAGATGCACTTCTTCATGTATCCCAGATTTCCAGAGAGCACGTTGCCAAACCAGCAGACGTACTGTCAATCGGACAGGAGATCGAAGCTAAGGTTGTTGACTTCAACGGCGAAGATAAGAAGATCAGCCTGAGCATGAAAGCTCTTGAGGCACCGGCTGAGGAAGCTACAGAAGAATAATTAAGAGAATACTCATAAATATTCAGCAACCGGCTTTGTATGAGGATGATCATACAGAGCCGGTTGATTATTTTTTTAGATTACGAATGTGGTCAGCAGTTACAGGAGCATCAGAAATGCTGCAGACAGTCAGGAAGGAATGATAGGATGTCCATAAAAGGAATTTATGATATACACTGTCATATTGTACCCGGTGTAGACGATGGAGCCACAGATATAGGAGAAACCGTAAAATTACTCCGGATGGAATATGAACAGGGCGTGCGGACGGTTATTACAACTCCCCATTTCCGCTTTCGGATGTTTGAAACACCTGCGGAGAAAGTCAGAGAGCAGTTCAGACTGGTGGAGAAAGCGGCATCAGAGATAAGCCCGGATCTCCATGTGTATCTGGGATGTGAGTTTCACGCCAATATGGAGATGCTTCCCATGCTCAGAGAACAGAAAGTAATGACAATGGCCGGTTCGCGGTATGTTCTTACAGAATTTTCCCATAACTCGGAAGAAAGCTATATACGGGAACGTCTCGGTGCATTGCTCTCCGGAGGATATAAGCCGATCATGGCACATATAGAACGTTACGAAGCCACACGCAACAGTCTGGATTTTGTGGAAGAACTGGCAGATATGGGCGTCTATATGCAGATTAATGCAGACAGCATCACAGGAAAAGACGGATTTTTTACTAAACGGTACTGTAATAAAATCATGAAAGACGGACTCCTTCATTTCGTCGGATCAGACTGTCACAACAGTGCAAAGAGGAGCAGCAGGATTGGAGAGGCATATCGTATGGTTTCAGCGAAATTCGGGCAGGACTATGCAGATGAACTGTTTATTCATAATCCTGCAGAAATTCTGAAACAGAAACAAAAACATGAGGCTACAGATTGACTTTTTTTATTGGCTGATATACAATAAAATCGGTTTGTGTCAATTTTGCTGTTTACTTTCAGAAATACATAAGACAGAATATTACCTGTGAACAGTAATGTACAAAACTATAAAGAAAAAAGGGAAAAGGAAATTATCAGATGTTAGACAATTTGAACAGTAACTTTGAGAGCAGCAAAGCACAGAGACCCGATGCAAATGATGATGAAGTCGAAATCGACTTACTGGAAATATTTTATGCGCTCAAGAAAAAAATCCTTCTGGTACTGATGGTTGCTCTTGTCGGAGGCTGTATTGCAGCAGCATATACGCAGTTTTTAATGACACCGATCTACAGCTCCACATCCAGTATCCTTGTACTTTCGAAAGAAACCACACTGACATCACTGGCGGATCTGCAGTTAGGTGCCAGCCTGACCAGTGATTATACAGTTCTGATCACAAGTACCCCTGTGATGGAACAGGTAATTTCAGATTTGGATCTGGATATGACTGCAGAACAGCTGAAAGGAAGCGTAAGTATCAATAATCCTACAGATACCCGTATCCTTGAGATTACTGTCAATAATACAGATTCTAAAATGGCCAAGAAGATCGTAGATGAGATTGCGAATGTTTCTTCATCCTATATTGGCGATAAAATGGAAGTTATTCCGCCAAAGATTATTGAAGTTGGTAAGATTGCTACTGTAAGAACTTCTCCAAGCGTAAAGAAGAATGCAGCACTCGGCTTCTTACTCGGTTTCCTTGCATGTGCGGCAATCGTGGTTGTATACGCTGTAATGGATGATACTATTAAGACAGAGGAAGATATTGAGAAATACCTGGGAGTTTCTGTTCTTGCCAAGGTTCCTGACAGAAGAGATTTTATAAATTCGAAGAACAGGAAATCAAAGAACAAGAATAAGAAGCACCATTAAACTGATGGAGGAATCTGAGCAATGAAGAAACTCAATTTAACAGATAAAAGAAATCCGGATTATTTTTACAGTGAGGCGATCAAAACTCTGCGTACCAATATTCAGTTGTCGGGTCAGAGTATAAAGACAATTCTGGTTACAAGCTGTTATCCAAACGAAGGTAAGAGTGATATAGTACTCAGTCTTGCCCAGGAGCTTGGGAGCATTGGCAAGAAGGTTCTCCTTCTGGATGCGGATATCAGGAAGACCGCATATGCCGGACGACTGGGTGTGGAAGAGGAAGTGAAAGGTCTCTCACAGCTTCTGAGCGGTCAGGTGGGACTACAGGAGATTATTTATTCTACAAACTTTCCGAATATGGATATCATATTCGGAGGTCCAAGTGCACCGAACCCGTCAGGACTTCTCAGTGAGAATATCTTTAAGGTATTCTTAAAGGAAATCAGAGAATATTATAATTATATCCTGATCGATACACCGCCTATTGGAACAGTAATTGATGCGGCAGTGATCGGAAGATGCTGCGATGGTGCAGTCTTTCTGATCGAACCGGGAAATGTCAGGTACCGGGATGCACAGAAAGCATTTAAACAGCTGGAAAGAAGTGGATGCCGTATTCTTGGAGCTGTTATGAACAAGATAGATACCAGTGATGACAAATATTATTCTTCCTATTATAAGCATTATGGAGAGTATTATCGCAGAAGCGACGAAGAAGCCCAGATTAAATAATACGGGCAGTTATCTGGCAGTAAGACAGAAACCATGATTAATGATAAAGGAGAATTTGGAAAAGTGAGCAAAATAAGGAATAAAAAAATAAAAAAGACGAATATCTTACTGGGCTTTATCTGCATTCTGCTGGCAGTTCTCCTGGGCTTTATTCTTGTGACCAGTTACAAATCGGAACAGAAGGAATCCAGACACCTGTCAGAAATTGCGGACGACCAGCAGAGTGGGATTGAAGATTACGAAGCAGTAAAAGAACGTGCAAAAGAGCTGGAGGAGGTATCTTCCGAAGAAGCAGAAGATACAGAAGACATTAAATCAAAGAACACAGAAGACACAAAAGACACAGAAAAAACGGATACAGCTGACACAGAAGATGCAGATAAGACAGAAGATACAAAAGATAAGACGACAGCTGCTTCAGGTATTGTGTGCTGGGGAGATGATCTGATTAATGGGGAAGAATCCAATACATATTCCTATATGACAGTACTTCAGAAGCTTCTGACCGATAATGGCTATAATATGACAGTGATCAATAAAACGCTTCAGGGAGGCGGCACTCTCTCCATGATGAAGATGGCTGGTGTAAGTGATGAAACTATTCAGGACTATATTACTAAACATCAGCAGGCTGCAAACGGTGCCCAGCTGAATGTAACAGAGACCGGAATACGTGATCTGACAGAAGAACAGACTACAAGAAATGATATGGATTGTATTCCAGTTATCTTCATGGGATATTATGGCGGCTGGAATCATGATCCTGTAGAACTGGCAGACCAGCAGGAACAGATTTTAAATACATTTCAGAATAAAGATCAGTTTATTGTAGTAGGAACACGCCCTATGGACGGAAGTGTAACCTCTGAAGCACTGGATCAGGTGCTCAGCCAGAAATGGGGAGAACACTATATCAGTCTTGCAGATGTGACTGCACAGCCGTCTTCTACCTATGAGGCCCAGCAGGCAATGGCAGAGGCAATATTACAGAAATTGCAGGAGCTTAATTATATCAGCAAAAACTGATGAGATAACTGAAATACAGAGATTGAAGGAATGAAAATGAAAAAAAACACAAGAAAAGCCATCAGACAGCGTAAGATCTGTATGCTTTTGATTATTATCCTGATCATAGTTCTTTCTATTCTTGGCGGCGGTTATTATCTGTTAAGTCAGAAAAATGCTGCATCGTCAAAAGCCGGCGGTCAGAACAGTGACAGCCGGAATCAGACGGATTTGAACCAAAACAGTGATACCGTGGAATATAAAGGTGAGACATACAAATATAATGATCATCTCAGCAATTATTTATTCCTGGGAATTGATACAAGGGAAGCTGTAGATACTTATCAGTCACAGGCAGATGCCGGGCAGGCAGATGCAATTTTCCTGGTGTCCATGGATCGTGCAACAGAGAAGATAAAGGTTCTGTTTCTTCCACGAGATTCCATGACCAGGATAGAAGTATTTAATCCATATGGTCAGAGCCTTGGAGAGACAACAGATCATCTGAATATACAGTATGCCTTCGGGGATGGAAAAGAGAAAAGCTGTGAACTGATGAAAACAGCAGTTTCCAATATGCTGGACGGACTTCCGATTCAGGGGTATTGTTCCATGAATATGGATGGCATTTCAGTGATTACAGATTTCGTAGGTGGAATACAGCTCACAATCCCTGATGACAGTCTCGCAGATGTGAATCCGGAATATAAAAAAGGTGCTGTTGTGGATATCACAGGGGAAACTGCAGAACAGTTTGTAAGATATCGTGACATTGACAAAACCCAGAGTGCTCTGGTCCGTCAGGAGAGACAGAAAACCTTTCTTCAGGCACTGGTGCAGAAGGCTCAGGAAAAAGCAGGAGAGGACGCCGGATTTGTGACAGGTCTCTATGACAGTGTTAAAAGCTATACAGTTACAAATATGGGTAATGATATATTTGCCAAATTGCTGGCTGCATCACAGAATGGAATCACTGATACAGAGACAGTACCGGGTGAGGGAACACATGGGGAGAACTTTGATGAGTACCATATTGATGAAGATGCATTGTCGGACTTGATTATTTCCATGTTTTATGAGAAAATCTGATTGTATTAATCATAGTATAATGAATGCAGAATACACTGTACTGTGATAAATAATTATCACTGTTATTATTTTATTCAGAGATAGTCCGTGCAGACATTCTGTACGGTTATCTATATAAAAATTAATCCAAAAGGAGAGGTGCATTATGAAAATCGCGAAGAAATTTATGACACTTGCTTTAGCAGCTGCCCTTGGAGTAGGATGTGCTACTGTAGGTGTTGGTGCAGCGCCAAGCAACACGAGTGATCTGGCCGCGGTAGCGCCAAGTAGGACAAGCGAAACTACTGTGGATTCTGAACATTCTTCAATTTATGAAGTTGTTAAGGAACTTGAGAAAACACAGGGCTTTGCTGATCTGCAGGCAAAATATAAAGATCTGGCAGATGCTTTTAAACAAATCAATGATGGAACAATGAAGATGGAAGATTTCATAAAAGTATTGAAATCCCTTTCCGTAGATGAAGCAGACAAAGCAGACCTTGAAGATGCCATTGCTAAACTCGAAGGAAAAATGATTGTTACATTTGTCAATGAATTCAACGTACTGAAGCCAGAAGAAGCAAAGCCTAATGATGACGGAACATATGAAGTAAAGCTTAATGTTCCGAGTCTTACAGACACTATGGAAGGTATTCAGCTTTGGGTCTACAGCAAAGACGGCACAAAGAAGTTTGTAGTCATTGATCCGGTTAATATTGACAAAGAGGGCAAAACTCTTACTGTTAACTTAAACGATGGAGATTTCTTCATGGTAATCGCAGACGCGAAATAATCAATAATTCGGAATCAGAACGCAGTCGCCAGAGATGGCGGCTGTTTTTTTGTAGAAATATGTTGCATTTTTTTATTGATGTAGTTATAATAAAACACAACGTAAATCTTTTTGTCTTTAAATCGTCGCTTTGCCGCGTTTGAAGATATGGATAATACATATCTTGAAGTATGAGTCTGCCTTGTAACACAGGCAGAATGGCGAAGCATACCCAGAATACGGAGGTAAGATATCCAATGTGGTATGTGATGCAGGTGCGCACAGGCACCGAAGAAAACATCCGCTGTCAGTGTCAGCGGTTAATAAGCAGCAATGTTTTAGAACGCTGCTTTATCCCATATTACCAACAGAAGAAACGATTTCAGGGTGAATGGCATATCCAGGAAAGAATCCTCTTTCCCGGGTATGTCTTTTTAATTGCTCAAAATCTGGAATGTCTGGTAAATGGACTCAAAAAGGTTATCGGGTTGACGAAACTGATTGGAATTGGAGATCAGATTGTCCCGCTGGTGCAGGAAGAAGTAGAATTGCTTATGAGAATAGGTACAGACAAACAGCTTGTTGAGATGTCATCAGGTATTATTGAGAACGACAGAGTGCGGATTTTGTCAGGTCCATTGATGGGAATGGAAGGCAATATCCGCAGGATAGACAGACATAAAAGAATAGCATATTTGGAAATAGAAATGTTCGGAAGAACAGTAGAAATGAAGGTGGGATTGGAAATTATAAGAAAAGAATAATAAAAAATGATGGCATATTTACAGGAAAACGATTCTGTAAATATGCCTTTTTGAATAAAAAAGAAGGAGAGGTTAGGAAAACGTATGTACAGGAAAAAATCAAGAGGATGGTATAAACACAAAGATTTCATATTAATTGATCTTGCGTGTTTATTTATGGCTTTAATACTGGCGTATCTGATTCGAAACGGTTCTGTCAGGAACCTGTTTACACTGGGAATTTATCGCAATGTGATGATATTTGTCATATTGGTGGATCTGTTCCTGATCATTTTGTTTGAATCTTATAAAGGAGTTCTGAGAAGAGGACGTTATCAGGAGCTGCGCTCTGTTATCCGGCAGATGATCCTGATTGAACTGGCAAGTGGTCTGTACCTGTTTACTGTCAGTGGCGGACATGCCTTTTCAAGAATAATCCTTTATCTTATGGGAATTTTCTATGTGCTTTTATCCTATTGTACAAGAATAATATGGAAAAAACGTCTGCTACATAAAATGGCAGAAGGTGGAGAGCATTCTCTCTACATTGTAACCAATTATGACCTTGCATCAAAAGTAATCCAAAATGTAAAAGAACACAATTATAACCGCTACAACATCAATGGTCTGATACTCATTGATAAAGATATGACAGGGAAAGAAATTGCAGGAGTCCCGGTAGTAGCAGACTTAAATAACGCATCATCCTTTATCTGTCAGCAGTGGGTAGATGAGGTCTTTGTAAATGTAGATGAAACATATCCATACCCTCAGGAACTGATAGAAGAGTTGCTGGAAATGGGAATGCCGGTTCATGTAAACCTGGCAAAAGTCAGAAGTACTCCCGGACAGAAACAATTTGTGGAGGCAATTGGCGGATATACAGTTCTGACAACCACCATGAACTATGCCACAGACAGACAGGCACTTGCCAAAAGAGTATTGGATATTCTGGGGGGACTGGTGGGCTGCTTCCTGACAGGAATCATTTTTATTTTCATAGCACCGGCTATCTACATCAGTTCTCCGGGTCCGATTTTCTTCTCACAGACAAGGATTGGAAAAAACGGAAAGCCATTTAAGATGTACAAATTCCGGAGTATGTATATGGATGCAGAAGAACGGAAAGCAGAATTGATGGCTCAGAACAAAATGAGTGACGGACGTATGTTCAAACTCGATTTCGACCCTCGTGTGATTGGAAACAAGATTTTGCCGGACGGAACCAGAAAAACCGGAATCGGCGAATTTATCAGAAAAACATCCCTTGATGAATTCCCACAGTTCTGGAATGTGCTAAATGGGAGCATGAGCCTTGTGGGCACCAGACCGATATTACAGGATGAACTATTAAAATATGAACTCCATCACAGAGCCAGAATTGCCATCAAACCGGGGATTACCGGTATGTGGCAGGTAAGCGGCAGAAGTGATATTACAGACTTCGAAGAAGTTGTAAGGCTGGATACAGAATATATCAGTAACTGGAATTTTGGGCTGGATATTAAGATACTGTTTAAGACGGTGATGACGGTGTTGAAGAGGGAAGGATCGGTGTGAGAAACTTCGGAAGTTTTGAAAATATTTAATTATAAAAAATGGCATGTCCGCACATTGTATGCAAAAGAGCATATGGTGTGCGGACTTTGTTGTAGTAAATATCTGTCTTAAACATATAGATTGCCTGGCTCAATATGAGTCTTCCATATAAATAAGATGAATTTCAGGAGGATATAGAATTATGAAAAAGAACTACAAGATTGCCGTTGCTGGAACGGGTTATGTTGGTTTGTCGATTGCTACGCTTCTCAGCCAACACCATCAGGTGACTGCTGTGGATATCATCCCGGAGAAGGTGGACATGATCAACAACCGTAAGTCCCCAATTCAGGATGACTATATCGAGAAGTATCTCGCAGAAAAAGAACTGAACCTGACCGCAACACTGGATGCAAAGGCTGCATACTCTGATGCGGACTTTGTTGTTATAGCGGCTCCTACGAATGTCTGCCTCAAACTTTCAGTTGCGGCATGATGGTCTACGGTGGCGTATAAAACTCATGCGAAATACCCCTACTGCGAGCCTGTTTTATTGCAGAGCAAGGGACGGGCATGATACCTTCATTTTTCCGAAGAATTAGAGGTGGAGGTTGAAAGTGTTGAAAAGCCAAAAATCTATTTGTCTGGAAAAGCTTATTGCAGAGAAAAGACGGACATGATAACTGCATTTTTCCGGGAAATTAGAGGTAGTGTGGGGTAGATGATTGTTCATGTTGCGACAAGAGGAAAATATGAACTTGTACAGTTTTAACAAAGTGAGCTGGCGAACAGGTTATGACAATAAGGGTCAGCACTTTGAAAAATGGAGAAGTGCGACTGCGAGTTATGACAATAAGACTTAACACTTTGTTGGTGAGCTGGTATGAAGGTGTCTACCATAAAGTTTCAGTTGAAGCGAAATGAGTGTCTCAAATGTCTATCCTGTAAAATTAGTGGCGTAAAATGACAGGAAAAATCATGTCCACACCCATGAAAAACTACCAAACCAAGGCAAAAATCAGCGTTTTGGATAGACAATAGTGAAGTTTGATAACATCATTTTAACACGAAATGCAGTGGGTGATTAGAAATTCGCACCTATTTTTACACGAAATGAGAGAGTCAGACGCGGTAGGGAAAAAGGTGATTTTTTGCATTTTGGATAGAGGGGTGCAGAGAGTGATAAAGGTAGTTGGGGCTGAAAATGCAGTAAAATCAAGGGCTTTGCGGTAGATGGGTACGGAGAAGCGGGGGAATGACTGTGCTGTGGTCTGTATCCAAATCGCTTCATTGTCGAGAATAAAAAAGAAACAAGTGGGTAGGTCTGTCCTATGAGGTTTAGTTGGAGATTTTGGAAGAAAAAAGGCTTCTGGTTTATGCCGGAAGCTTTGATATAGAAAGATTTTAGAAAAAATGTTGGTAAGGATGGGTACAAATGAATTGTAAATATCAGCATAAGGTAAATAAGAATGAAATCCCAGTTTGTAACATCTTGGGTGTAAATATTGCGGCAATCAATATGGACTGGTTACTGGATTTTACAGATAAGAATATTAAAGATTTGTCCGGCGATTATATGTGCGTGTCCAATGTACATACTACGGTCACTTCTTATGATGACCCGGATTATTGTGCTGTCCAGAATGGGAGCATTATGGCAATACCCGATGGAGGCCCCCTGTCTTCAGTTGGCCGTAAGCGTGGATTTAAGAATATGGAGAGAACCACGGGTCCGAGTTATATGGGAGAAATCTTAAAGATTTCAGCTGAGAAAGGTTATCGGCATTATTTCTATGGGTCTACAGAAGAAACACTTGAGAAATTATATAAAGCTTTGACTGAGAACTATTCGGGCATTCAGATTGCAGGTATGTATAGCCCACCATTCAGACCGACAACCCTGGAAGAAGATGCTGCTGTGGTTAAGCGTATCAATGAGACAAAACCTGACTTTGTGTGGGTTGGACTGGGTGCTCCGAAACAGGAAAAGTGGATGGCGGCACACCAAGGAGTAATTGATGGATTTATGGTCGGTGTGGGAGCCGGTTTTGACTATTTTGCTGGAAACATTGAGAGAGCTCCCGAATGGATGCAGAAGTGCAATCTTGAGTGGGTTTATAGATTGATGCAAGATCCGAAGAGACTGTTCAAGAGATATTTGGTGACGAACACGAAGTTTATTTGGAATGCAGTGATAAGGGGCAAATAATGAAGCAAAAATTTCAAGATAAAGATTTTTATAATAATGGTTTTGACTTGATTCGCTATTGGGCTGCTATTAGCGTAATGCTGGGACATTTTGCATGGAAGGCTCAGGCATTTTCAAATACACCGATAAAGGCAATGGATACGATGGTATCTGTCATGCATTTTTTTCCCGGAGTTGTATTACTTTTTGCAATTAGTGGATTCCTTGTTACGGCTTCATTGGAACGTTCTAAATCAAAAAAGGAATATATGCTTAAACGAGTAGTACGTCTATACCCAGAACTGTGGGTATGTACCATTGTGAATCTTATTATGCTCTGTATTGTAGTGCCGAATTTGCTGGATAAAAGTATTATTGTTTGGCTTGGCACGCAGGTTTTCGGGGTTGCCAATACACCCAGCTGCCTAGCAAATTTCGCAACGGGAAGTGTAAATGGTTCCCTTTGGACAATCTTTACGGAAATTCAGCTTTATGTTGTCATTTGTTTCCTCAATGGCTTTCTGAAAAAGATGAACAATGTGCAGTGGGGAATTGCTCTGTCTGTGAGTGCTGTAGTGAATGTGGGCTGTGACTATGCTGCAAAATATTTTGGTGGAGCAATTGCCAAGATGATTGAACGGGCATTTGTGCCGTATTTTATTTGGTTCCTGCTGGGGTGCTTTATCTACCACAAGCGGGATGTGCTTATTCCAATTTTGAAAAAGGTGACACTTCCGTTGCTTGCCGTCTATACAGTTCTGCGTCTCCTGAATTGGAATCTTCCGGGATATTATGCAGGAATTATGGTTGGAATCCTTGCACCGCTAATTGCTATGGGGGGGGGTACTGCTTACCTGCGATTCATATCAAATGCGATCTCACCTACGGAATTTTCCTCTATCACTGGGTTGTGCTGAATGTAATTGTGCATTATGACTTGATTAACAAGTGGGGCTGGGGTTGGTGCCTGTTACTGCTGGTTACAGTAACATTTGTTCTGGCATGGCTTTCTTGGCGCTTTGTAGGAAAGGCATCCGGAAAATTGATTAGACGGATTTTAAATAAAATGAACTGAGAGGAAATGTGAATGCAAAAGAAGATCAAGGTTTGCATGATTGTGCAGAATAAAATGGTTAAGGGTGGTATTGCTGCTGTAGTAAGTGGATATTATGGCTCTAAGTTGGAAAAGGATTATGACATGATATATGTCGAGTCCTACAAAGATGGTGGGAAACTGACAAAGTTATTCAAGGGTATCTGCGGGTATTTTCACTTTGCTAAAGTGTTACTGGTTGACCGCCCTGATATTGTACACATGCATTCTTCCTTTGGCCCCTCTTTTTACCGATCTCTTCCGTTTATTTATATGGCTTCTTGGGCAAAGAAACCTATCATCAATCATATTCACGGTGCAGATTTTGACGCATTTTATGTTAGAGCTAGTGAGGAAAAAAAGGCACAGATTAAGAAAGCGTATAATAAATGTACTCTGTTGATTGCACTGTCTGCCGAGTGGAAAGAAAGACTTTCACAGATTGTGCCAGCGAAAAAAATCACCATCATTGAGAACTATAGCGTTCTACATGAGGATGCCTTAAGTGCCCGGCTTGAGAGAAAATCGAATAATACGGTACTTTTCCTTGGTGAGATTGGAAAAAGAAAAGGCTGTTATGATATTCCGGCGGTTGTATCAGAAGTTGTTAAGGTTGTGCCGGATGTTAAATTCGTTCTTGGCGGAGCAGGTAGTCCGATGGATGAGCAGGCTGTCAAAGAACTATTAGATAAGTACGGTGTTGGTGATCATGTGGTATTTCCAGGCTGGGTTCGCGGAGAAGAAAAGGATCGTCTGTTGAGGAAATCAGATGTTTTCTTTCTTCCATCCTACAATGAAGGGATGCCGATGTCTGTATTAGATGCGATGGGATATGGTCTTCCTATTGTTAGCACCAATGTGGGTGGTATTCCCAAAATTGTACATGATGGAGTGAATGGCTTCTGCTGTGAAGCGGGGGATACAAAGAAAATGGCAGAAGGAATTACAGAATTGTTGGTTAGCTTGAATACAGCGCACGAACTAGGAATAGAAAGTATGAATATTGTAAAAAACAGATATTCTCTTGAAAAACATATAGAACTTATCATGAAAACATACAGATTGATATTAAATAGGTGAGCAAGATGAAAAGGATATTGATTGTAATGCCTGACCTTAAGAGCGGTGGGGCAGAAAGAAGTTTGGTGAATTTTTTGACGGAGTGTGATGAGAAACGCTATAAGATTGATTTGCTTCTCTTTAGGAAATCTGGTGATTTTTTAAAGCAAATTCCACAGTTTGTTAATGTGATAGAGCCGGATAAATTAACACGGGACCTATTTGCAATGGGACAAAAAATTGGACTTGCGCCTAAAATAATAAAATATGTAGGTAGTGGAGTTGGAAAAATATGTTCACCTTGTCATTGGGACAAAGGAAGGCAGATACGTTGGAATGCTGTGTATAGGTATTTTATACCTGTTTTAAAGAGAAAATATGACGTAGCTATTGCATATCTTGAAGGTGAAGCAACGTATTATGTTGCGGATAAAGTGATTGCAGATAAAAAAATATGTTGGTTTCACAGTGATTATAGCAAGCTTAAATATAGTACTATTTTTGATAGAAGAGTATTTAAAAAGATGCGCTGGATTGCAACAATATCGGATGAGTGCGTTGATATTATGAGAGCTAAATTCCCAACACTGAAGGAAAAAATTATCAAAATTGAGAATATCACTTCTGAACGGGTAATTTTAAAAAGAGCAGAAGAAGTTGCTGATGATGCATATGAAAATAATGACAATACCTTAAGATTGCTTTCGATAGGAAGATTAGTTCCAGAAAAAGGATTTGATTTGGCAGTAGCTGCAGCTGCTATATTGAAAAAAAAAGGAGTTAATTTTAAGTGGAATATTATTGGTGGAGGGCCGAAAGAGAAAGAACTCAAATTATTGGCGAGAGAGATGAGGGTGGAGGATTCTGTCAAATTCTTAGGAATAAGAGAAAATCCTTATCCATATATTAAACAGTGTGATATTGTTGTACAAACGTCAAGATTTGAGGGAAAGTCTATCGTTCTTGATGAAGCAAAGATAATGAAGAAGCCTATCGTGGTTACAAACTATTCAACTGTTCATGACCAAATCATTGCAGGAAAAGAAGGCATGATAGTTGAGATATCGAGTGAAGCTATAGCTGACGGTATAATAAGGATGTATCAAAATAATGAAGAAAGAACAGTTATCATAGATTTTCTGAATCAAAATAACTATGGTAATAGCTACGTTGTAAACAAGTATTACAAGGTAATAGATTGAGAGTGATATTTATGATAAGTAGCAAGAAAGAATTAAGAGAATATTTAAAAGCTGATAAAGAGAGTTTGGGAATACAGCGTAAAAGACCTAAACTGTTTAGAGACGAGATATGGAGATTTGAGATAGCATTAAGAAAAGCAGAATATGCTAATAACTGTTCAAAAGGGTATTTCGGACTGATTAATAAAGCTATGACAAAGTTTATCTTTCATAGAATGAGTGTTAAACTTGGATTTTCCATTCCTATTAATGTGTTTGGAAAAGGGCTTTCGATAGCTCATTATGGAACAATAGTGGTAAATTCCAAATCTAAAATTGGTGATTTTTGCAGGATCCAAGAGTCAGTAACAATCGGTGCAACAGGTGGTGCAGATAAAGGACCTGAAATTGGCGACTATTGTTTTATTGGTAGTGGGGTACGTGTCATCGGTGATATAAAAATTGCGGATAAAGTTGCTCTTGGTGCAAATGCTGTAGTGGTAAGAGATATTCTCGAAAACAGCTCAACATGGGCAGGTGTTCCGGCAAAGAAAATAAGCAATAAAGATTCTATGTGTAATCTGTTGATTGAGGTGTGAAAATGAAGAAAGCGGTCATATATGGCTTTTTCAGATTTCCGCATATGTCTGCAAATGCGAATTATGCGCAATATCTGGGGTTGGCCTTAAAGGAAATCGGATATGATGTAACAATTATTTCTCCGGGAGATATTGAAAAATGTGAATATGACGAAAAAGAAAATGAATATTCATATAAAAAACTAAAGTTTTGTCCTTATGAATTAAAAAGCGGGAAGTTTCGCCACTATATTGATTACAACTTTGGACTTGGAAAATATTTTGTGGAAGGGATAAAGAAGGCTGGGCTTGAAAAAGGAGATATCGCAATAGGATACATTCCTGACGGCTTGGCTTTGCAAATGGTTATAAAATACTGTAGTAAAAAACAAATTATTACGATGCAGTGTGTCGATGAGCTGTTTGGAAAAGCTGATTTAAAGGAAAGATCACTGATTTACAGGCTTAATTATGAATATGCGATTAACAGTGTCATCCCACGAATGGACTATGTATTACCAATTAGTCACTATATTCAAGATTATTATGATCAAAAGGAAATTAAAACTTTTGTTGTGCCAATTATGGCCGATACACAAGAATATGACAATGTGCATTACGATCACGCTGAGTTGATTAAAATTGTTTACCCTGCAAATGGTATGGTTAAGGACAACCTAAATGATATGTTAGAAGCGCTATGCCAATTACCAGAAAAAAATCGCAAAATATTAGAGTTTCATATTACAGGAGTGAAAAAAGAGACAATTTGTGAATCCATTTTGGAAAGGGTTCAGGCTTCATTAAAGGGTAGATTTATAATTCATGAATGGTTGGATTACGATGAACTGATAAATTTATACAAAAACACTGATTTCTTATTATTGGCAAGAAAAACTTGTCAAATGACCTTGGCAAATTTTCCTAGTAAAGTTCCTGAGGTTATGACGTACGGTGTAATTCCGATTGTATCCAGAGTTGGAGATTATACCAAATATTATTTGACGAATGATGTCGACAGTATTGTATTTGATGGTTACACATCAGATAAGTGTTGCGAGGCTATAATTAGGGCTACAAGGCTATCTAAGGAAGAAAGAGAAAAAATGTCAGAAAACGCAAGAAAATGTGTGCATGATAAATTCGACTATAGGGTATGGGCTGAAAAAATAAAAGAATATTTCAAAAACAATAATATCTTATGATGGATGCACACACAAAATCAATGATACTTAGAAAAATATGGATAGTATTCGATATAGGAAGTATTCAAAATGACACTAACAATTAATAAAAAAGTAATAGTTCAATATATTCTTATATATTTGATGTTAATATGGCATGATGCGGGGATAGTATTTCTTATAGGGCGAGACTTGAGTAGGCATTTAATTTTAGTTGTCTGTTTAATTTTGATGCTACTTAAGCAGAGGTGCAGAAGCAGAAGAATGATACTGTTTGTGTTTACTATTCTTTTAAATGTTATATTTGTTCGGTGCATAAGTGGTGGAGTTGGCATAAACTATGTTTTAAATGCTTTCTCGGGTATTGCAATTGCATATACAGCATTCATGTATGATAGAGAGAATTTCGTTAATAGATTTGTTAAAAGTGTCGCTTTTTTTGCATTTGTAAGTGTGATATGCTGGCTTATAACTATTGTTGTGCCTAATCTATATGAAAATTTGACTTTTTTTTCTTATTCGCCTTTTAGTAGGAGAATCTATACAACAAATACAAATTATACTTTATCTCCGGTTTATTATCACGGCATTTTGTTATATGTGATGCGAACAGGAAATGAGCTTACTAGAAATAATGGTATATTTAATGAACCAGGATTATATCAGATGGTTTTAAATACCGCACTTTATTTTACAATGTTTTTTCCGGAGCAGTTGAAATGCGGCGCAAAGAAGCAAGAAAGATACATGTTGATTTTGATTATTGCGATTGTAACTTGTCAGTCAACAACAGGATATCTTTCATTGGGTGCAATTATAGTTGGATATCTGATGACAAAACAAAAAGGGAAAAAAAGTTATAAAATTGTTGGCTATATCGTCACTGCTGTAGTAATACTCATGGGAGATTTCTTTATTAATCAGAATAGTAGTTTTATTGGTCAAGTTATCAGTTCAAAGATCATATTTACTTCACAAGGAATAGAATTTGCAAATTCGGGACTAGCAAGAGCAGGTACGGTTTTCATTGTAACGGCTTCTATATTAAAAAACCCGTTTGGTTGTGGGTTTGACACGATTAATAATTTATTTTCGTTGGCTGGGAAAATGTCAGCTGATGGTACTGCCTTGATGTATGATTTGGCAGCGTTAGGAATTCAGATATGGATGATATTGATAGCATTTTTTGTTGTTCCAACATTTAAGAATAAAAAAAATATAGTGACGTTTGGTGTGGTTTTATTTATGTATATTAATACAACACTGGGGCAATCCGATATATTTTATCCGTCGTTACTTATTTTGTCTTTTGGCTATCAGCTATCAGATAAGTGTATTGAAAAAAGTTAAGAGACACAGATAGTTTAAATCTTGTAGAGAAAGTTGTTTATGACCAATTGATTATTGGAAAAATTTTTGGCAGCATGAAATCTGTTATTAATAAGGTAGCAGATTTCTTTATCAGTTTTGCTCAATGACGAAAGGAATTGCGAATTGAAGAAGGATAATATGATTTTAGCTAAGTGGTTTTCACGAATATATAAATGGGCTGTACAGCCTATGACGCATTTGATAAACTGTCTAAAATTTAAGATGAACGGTTTTTGCTATTCTGAAGGATTTGAAACTGCAGGATTGATTGGAATATATGGTAGAACCGGAACGATGGCATTGGGAAAAAATGTAAAAATTAATTCAGCATCTTGGGCGAATCCAATTGGTGGCAGCACGCAAACACAGTTTCAATTATTGGGTGGCAATATTATCATTGGTGATAATGTCGGTCTCTCTAATGTGGCAATTACATGCAAAACAGGTGTTACGATTGGTAATAGGACAATGATTGGCGCCGGAACAGTTATTTACGATACAGATTTTCACCCGATAGATCCTCAGAGAAGAGAATGTTTTCAGGAAGCAAAATCAAAACCAGTCATCATAGAAGAAAATGTATTTGTAGGAGCCCAGTGTATTATTCTGAAAGGAAGCTGTATAGGCCGGAATTCAGTAGTTGGTGCAGGTTCAGTTGTTTCGGCAAACATTCCGGAAAATGAAGTGTGGGCAGGTAATCCCGCAAGATTTGTTAGAAAAATATAGAAGCGCAGTGTGGCGTTTTGGAGGAGATTAGCTATGAAGATATTATGGATGTGTAATGGCAGTTTACCTGCTATCGCAGAAATGCAGAACAAAACAACTGCGGTTTGCTTGGGAGGATGGCTAGAGGGATTATCAAAAAATCTGTTAAGAAACCCGGACATACAGCTGATCTACTGTTATTCGGATTATGAAATCAGTTGTGTTCAGACGGGAGCACGAGACAATTTAAAGTACTATGCAATACCAATGACCAGAAAAGAGGCAAATGAAAGTATGCCGAATACTTCGGTTGCGTATAAAACTTTTTCGGATATTTTAAGAGAAAGTCAGCCGGATATTATTCATTTTTTTGGAACGGAGTTTGTGTATACGGATGCTTTTCTTGACATTTGTATAGATTGTGGTTTTGGTGACAAAGTTGTGGTTTCAATACAAGGTTTAGTATCGAAGTATTTTTTGCATTTTGACGCTGATTTACCAGCACACGTGATTTGGTCAAAGACTCTAAATGAGTTGAAAGGCCATGCTTCATTACGTAATATAAAAAAAAGTTTTAGACAGAGAGGTAATCACGAATGTGTAGCTTTGAAAAAAGCTAAACATATAATTGGAAGAACAAGCTGGGATAGGGCTGTGACAGAATTAATTGCACCAGAGACCCAATATCATTTTTGTAATGAAACATTAAGAGACGAATTTTATACAGGGCAATGGAATCCCAATGCCTGTAATCGATATCAAATCGCAATCAGTCAGTCATCATATCCGATTAAGGGACTACACAAGGTAGTGGAAGCGGTGGCTATGATTGCAGATATTTTTCCTCAAATACAAGTGGTAGTTGGTGGAACCGATGTGTTTCACGGTAACTGTATTAGAGGTAATACGTATGGAAATTATGTAAGAAAGTTAATTCGCAAATATGGGTTGGATGATCATTTTAAATTTGTAGGCATGATAAATGCTTCGGAAATGAAAAAGTTGATGTTGGAAAGTAATGTGTTTGTTTGTCCGTCTGCAATTGAAAACTCACCCAATTCGCTTGGTGAGGCTATGCTTCTTGGAGTTCCCTGTATAGCTTCCGATGTCGGTGGAGTGCAAGATATGATGACACGTGACATAGAGGGTTATGTGTATCCTTTTAATGAAACCTATAAGTTGGCATATTATCTCAAAAAGGTATTTGAAGGAAATGAGCAAATTTTGGATATGGCTCAAGCCGGCAGACGGAAAGCGTTGATTACGCATGATCCGGAAACAAACAATCAACGATTAATGGAGATATATCAAGAGATTGGAGGAGAAGGTGTCATAGAGTAATAGGACATCTTATGTGCATCATGAATATAAAAGAACGTGTTAAGCAAACGTACATTGGAAATTTATTGTTAGTTATGTGGCAGTGGTATAAAAAAGAGAGTACTGTTTTTTTTTCATCGTATAGAAACATGGCAGACATATATGACTAACCGAAGTGCATCAAATCGAAATCGTATATTTTATTGTGGAATATGTGAAACGTCTAACATGGGTGACATTGCTCAAACATCAAGATTATGGTTACAAAAGAATTATCCAGAAAGCTATTACGAGTGCATCCACAGTGTGTATAGGAAGTAACGTGTTGCTTGGCTCAGGTGTCAGAATTTTTGATACAGACTTTCATCCGATATCTGCTAATGATCGCAAAAAAGGTATTTTAGATTGTATCAAGACAGCACCTGTGAAAATTGAAGATAATGTTTTTATAGGAACAGATACAATTATTTTGAAGGGTGTAACAATTGGCCCAAATAGTGTTATTGGTGCTGGAAGTGTTGTTACTACCAATGTTCCATCTAATGAAATTTGGGCAGGAAATCCCGCACATAAATTAAAGGAGGTATAATAAGTTGTGCCTTGTGATTCTTGAGAGGAGTGCACTTTTATGAAACATAAAATAAAAATTGGAGCAACTGAAAAAAGTGCTCTACGAAGTGTCTTTATTAAGCCAATCAGTATGGTTTTAAGTTTATTATATACGCCTGCGCTTCTGGCATATCTTGGAGACGAAAAATATGGCGTATGGGCAACGATTCTTTCAGTAATCAGTTGGGTCAATTACTGTGATATAGGGATCGGTAATGGTCTTAGGAATATCCTTACTGTATCGCTTACAGAGAAAAATTATGAACGCGCAAAACGTACTGTTTCTACCGCATATATTTGCCTCACTGGAATTTCTTTATTCGTATTAGCAATCCTTCTGATTTCAGTAAAACTGGTTAACTGGAATACTTTATTTAATACAGATATAGATATAAATGTTACACTGTTAATCAGTTTTGTTTTTATTTGTGTGAATTTTGTTCTTGCGCTATGTAATACGTTGTTGTATGCTTTGCAAAAATCGGAATTGGTGAGTTTACAATCGGTGTTTGTACAACTAATTAACATTATATCTGTTTACGTGTTGCAGAGAATAAGTTCAGGAAATCTAGTTCTACTGGCGATTACCTTTGGTGCTAGCTCATTACTTGTATACATGTCAACAACCTTTAATTTACTTAGAAATAAAAAATATCTTCGACCTTCGTTCAAATGCTTTGATAAGAAAATGGTAAAAGATATCAACCAACTTGGTTTGAAATTTTTTATTGCGCAGATTGCCTTTGTCGTTTTATATACAACTGATAATATTATCGTATCAAAGTACTTTGGAGCAGCCCAAGTGACGCCATTTAGCCTTGTTGATAAAGTTTTTAATATTGGGTACAGTGTATTTGCTGCTTTTTTAATTCCGTATTGGTCAAAAACAACGGCAGAATTAGCTTCCCATAATTTTGATGGGATTAGGAAATATTTCAGAAATTTGAATATTCTAGCGCTCTTTTTCTCCTGTGGGTGTATTGCAGTGGCATTTATTTTTAGACCGGTTGTTAATGCGTGGCTTGGAAAAACGATAGAATTTTCCAATGAATTGATCGGTGTTATGTGCATATATTATTGCATCTATTCCTTTTGTGGAGTATCTAGTCCAATAATTAACGGACTTGGAGCTGTAAATGGCGTAATGCTGTTAGGGATATTTCAAGGTATCGTAAATATTCCGCTATCGATATACCTTGCTACAGATGGTGGGCTTGGTATAGTCGGTGTGCGTTTTGCAACATTAATATTGGTTAGTATAGGTGCTGTCTATCAATTTATTTATTTTTATTACACACTTAATAAGCTAGAGAAGAAAGAAACGTTGCGCAGTGGAGGGCTTCATGAATAAAGGTGCACAGCCATTAATTACAATATACACTTGTGTGTATAATATGGCAGACAAAATTAATAATAGAAGGCAATGCCATTAAGCTAGGTGTTCGAGGTTGTGTTCGAATTTGCATTGAGACATGTGCAAGAGGATATTTTGGTGCTTGGAAATACAGATTCAGAAAAAAGGGCATGCTGATAAGACAGATGCTGTTCATCTGTCAAAAATGACAATCTTCAGTGGTAGAGCCTAAGGCTATCGATACCCAAATTTAAGCTATTCGGTACAAGATACTACGATATTCATCACCATCAGCTCTGTTTTAGAGGTAAATAAAATACGTCAAAGCCAGTAAAATCAATAGATTTGGTCTTGACAGAATAGGAAGGAAAAAACAAAAAATGGGAAAATATTTTGGAACAGACGGCTTCCGTGGTGAAGCCGGAATTACATTAACAGCGGATCATGCCTATAAGGTAGGCCGTTTCTTGGGCTGGTATTATAACTCCTTGCGTGAGCGCAACGGCGACAGTAACCCTGCTCGTATCGTCATCGGTAAGGACACTCGCCGCAGCTCCTATATGTTTGAATACAGTCTGGTGGCTGGTCTGACCGCTTCTGGAGCAGACGCTTATCTGCTTCATGTCACCACCACCCCGTCCGTGGCTTATATTGCTCGTGTGGATGACTTCGACTGCGGTATCATGATCTCTGCCAGCCACAACCCCTACTACGACAACGGCATCAAACTGATCGACTGCTACGGCGAGAAGATGCCGGAGGAGATCTTGCTGTTAGTTGAGGATTACATTGACGGCAAGCTCCATGTGTTCGATAAGGACTGGCCGGAATTGCCCTTTGCCCATCGTGAGCATATCGGTTGTACGGTGGATTATGTGGCAGGCCGCAACCGTTACATGGGTTATCTGATCTCTCTGGGTATCTATTCCTTCAAGGGTGTCAAGGTTGGTCTGGACTGCGCCAATGGTAGCTCTTGGAACATTGCAAAGTCCGTCTTTGACGCATTGGGCGCAGACACCTATGTAATCAATAACCAGCCGAATGGCCTGAATATCAATAACAATGCAGGCTCTACTCATATCGAGGGATTGCAGAAGTTCGTTGTAGAGAAAGGTTTGGACGTTGGTTTTGCCTATGACGGTGACGCTGACCGTTGTCTGTGTGTGGATGAAAAGGGTAATGTCATTACTGGAGATCACATTCTGTATATCTACGGCTGCTATATGAAGGAGCGTGGCAAGCTGCTGAACAATACCGTTGTCACGACCGTTATGTCCAACTTTGGTCTGTACAAGGCATTTGATGAGCAGGGCATCGACTATGCCAAGACTGCCGTGGGCGATAAGTATGTCTATGAGTATATGGCAAAGAACGGTTGCCGCATTGGCGGTGAACAGAGCGGTCATATCATTTTCAGCAAGTACGCCAGCACCGGCGACGGCATCCTGACCAGTCTGAAGATGATGGAAGTCATGCTGGCCAAGAAGAAGCCGATGAGTGAGCTGGCAGCACCACTGAAGATTTATCCGCAGGTACTGGAAAATGTCCGTGTGACGGATAAGAAGGCAGCACAGAACGATCCGGCTGTACAGGAAGCTGTAAATACAGTAGCTGAGGCTCTGGGCGATACAGGGCGTATTCTGGTGCGTGAGTCCGGCACCGAGCCGGTCGTTCGTGTTATGGTGGAAGCACCGGACCACGATACTTGCCAGAAATATGTTGACGAAGTTGTCAATGTAATCTGCGAAAAGGGATATAAGGCGTAAAGTCAATGACGACTCTGGCAATTATCCAGAGTCGTTTTGCATAAAAGGGAAAGTATAATAGAGAATAAAATAACGGGAGGGATAAACTATGTGTGGAATTGTTGGTTTTACAGGAAACCGACAGGCAGCACCGATTCTGTTGGATGGTCTGTCAAAACTGGAATATAGAGGATATGATTCAGCTGGACTGGCTGTTCGTGACGGCGAGGCACTGGCGCAGGTCGTCAAGGCAAAAGGCCGTCTGTCCAACCTGATCGAGAAAACAGATGCTGGTAATGCTCTGAAAGGAACCTGTGGTATTGGTCATACCCGCTGGGCAACACATGGTGAGCCGAGTCAGACTAATGCGCATCCTCATGTGTCCGGCAATTGCAGTTGTTCCGGCTCAGGTGCAGTGGAATCGGAAGTGGTCGGAGTGCATAATGGTATCATTGAAAACTATACTGAGCTAAAGGAAAAGCTGCTGAAACATGGCTATACCTTCTACAGCCAGACGGATACCGAAGTAGTCATCAAGCTGGTGGACTACTATTATAAAAAGTATAATCTGGGACCTATTGATGCCATTGCCAAAACGATGGTGCGTGTCCGCGGCTCCTATGCCCTTGAGCTAATGTTTCGGGATTATCCGGGTGAGATTTGGGTAGCACGAAAGGACAGCCCGATGATCATCGGCATTGCGGATGGAGAGACCTATGTGGCTTCGGACCACATTGGGGTCAGACCCCATAAAGAAAAAATAAACATTTCTAAAGAAATTATAAACAAAACAAGGAGAGCGGTAGCTCCCTACGCTGCTCGAATGAATCACACACCTCTCCGTGGTGAGCAGTAGGCAACGTTTATATGGACTGCTGAGATGTGAAGAAACAACTCTGGATAGGAGGAATAAATCACATGAAGATAAATAATAGAGAATTTAGAGAATGGACTGCGGACGATCTTCAGGTTCTTCTCAATAATGATGCCTACCGAGAGAATAATTTTGTTGATTATAAGGTGAATTTTGCACCACTTGTAGATAAGTGCAACAAGAGGGAAAAACAAGCTGAGTTCAGAAATGATGTTTGTTCCTTCGCAAATGCAGACGGAGGATACATCTTTTACGGAATCGGAGAAACTTCTGGAGTGGCCAGTATATTAGCGGGTATTTCAATTCCTAATATTGATCGCTTTGAATTGGATCGCAGAAATGAACTACAGGCGATTCGCCCAACTGTGCCGGATGTGGCCTTTTCGTTCATTTCATTACAAGATGACAAATATATTGTGGTACTTCATATTCAACGAGGACTGTATAAACCATATATTACAGAAGAACCAGAAGGACAGTTCCATTTCTACATAAGGCTTGGGAACAAAAAGCAGTCAATGAGTTATACAGAGATACGAAATGGATTCTTAAACGCTGCAATGCTGTCAGAAGATATCAAGAACTTTAGAAAAGAACGACTGGACGAACACATTACAGAAATGAAGAAACCATTTGCACTTGTGCAGGTGATTCCAGCTACATTTAGAAGTGATTATGTCCCGATGTACGATATGTATAGAGAGGGAAAACTAAATTTTGATAATCTGTTTAATGGCATGATCTATGACCGTGCGGTTCCAAATGTGGATGGCGTCTATTTTCCGGATTATTCTGAACAGCGGGATTTTGAACAGCTACAGATTTTTAACAATGGTGCCGTTGAGTTGAAAATGGATTTTGAAATAAGAGAAGCGAATTCACAAAGCAAGCAGTTAAAAACAGAACGATATTTGATTATATTTGACTTCGAAGCTGAACTCAGAAAATTGATACAGGGAACATCACAAATGTATCAAAAATTGGGTCGTTCAACGGCAATGTATGTTTGTGTAACTATTGTTGGCTGCAAAGGCCTATGGAACTATACCGTAAATGCATATGGAGCAAATACACCAACGAAAGTAGACCGCAACCAAATTGTTTGTACCCCAATCGAAATTCGGAATATTCAAGATGATGAGCAAGTAAGAGAAGGCATAGAAAACTGTATTCGGATGACGAAATATTCACTTGGAATAAGAAAATAAATGCTTGATAGTGTTTGGCAGGAGATGAGAATATGAAATGTGCATATTGTGGAAGAGAAGCGAGAGGAACAAAAGAGCATATTATTTCAAGTGTAATTTTGGATTTGTTTCCAGAGTGTTATTTGACATTTGATGAAAAAAGAGGGGTTATACATCAAGGAGATCCGATGATAAAGGATGTATGTGCAGATTGCAATAATAATAAAATCTCTTACATTGACAGCTATGCTAAAAATTTCATCGGACGTTACTTTGTCAAGAACTACGGAGAAGATGAACAGGTTAAAATCGAATACGATTATACTATGATTCAAAAAGTACTCTTGAAATATGCCTTTAATGATTTGAGATCACGTCGAGATGATATTTTATATTTCGATGAAGAACTGCTACAGTACCTAATGAATGAGAGTGATAGAGTTCCTAAAGAGTATATCTCTGTTTTGGCTGGGTTGGCAGTGAATGTGAGTCCGGCTCCGGATTTTATGTTTGGAAATTTAAAGCTCAGATGGTGCAAAAATCCTGTTTTCTATGAAAATAGCACAATTAGACATATCAATTATGAAACAGGTCAGGTATTTCTAAATGATGAATGCAAAGTTCAAACATTTAAGGATTTGGAGTTTTCGTATGCCTTTCGGTTTAATAGCGTTCAATTTTTACTAATGTGCTGGAAAAAAGATTCTGAAAATATAGATACAGAGAACATAATTTTGAAGTGTCAGTACCCATATACATTATTTAGCAAAGAAGAGAATGTGGCAACGTTATCTTTGTGTACAGACGAATCAAATTATCATCGTTTTGAGCAAATTCATGTTTCATGGGATGGCTTATTTGAAGTAGGTAGAATGCGTAAATTAGCAACCCCAGACTCTGCAAAGAAATATCTTCAACAACTGCAAGAGGCATGGAAGGAAGAAGAAAAAAGACTGAAAGAGGAGCATCCTCGGTGAGAGAGCAATGAACACTCAAAAGTACGAAACCTACAAATCGATCCATGAATCCTTATCCAAGGCATTAAAGTAAAATACTCCGAGAAGGGCATGTGGGGTCAAACCCTATGAATATAGCTGGTCGGAACAAATAATCATAAGATAAATATACGAATCTGTATGTGTTAAGGGATACCCAGCTAAAGCAATGTAAGCACAGTAAGGAGAGATTATGAAAACAACATTACTTATCATGGCGGCCGGAATCGGCAGCCGATTTGGAACAGGAATAAAGCAATTGGAACCAGTCGATGATACTGACCATATCATTATGGACTACTCAATCCATGATGCGATTGAGGCTGGATTCAACCATGTAGTATTTATTATCCGTAAGGATATTGAGGAGGAGTTTAAAGATGTTATTGGTGATCGTATTGCTTCTGTCTGCTCCGCTCATGATGTAACTGTAGACTATGTTTTCCAGGATATTAAGGATATTCCGGGAACTTTACCGGAAGGTCGTACAAAGCCGTGGGGAACCGGGCAGGCCGTACTTGCTGCCAAGAAGGTTATCAAGACTCCCTTTATTGTGATCAATGCGGACGATTACTATGGCAGGGAAGGATTCAAGGCTGTTCATGAGTATCTGATGAATGGTGGAAAGTCCTGCATGGCAGGCTTTGTGCTGAGTAACACTCTGTCTGATAACGGCGGTGTGACTCGTGGTATCTGCAAGATGGATGAGAATGGAAACTTGACTGAGATTGTAGAAACTAAGAATATCGTGAAGACTGCAGATGGCGCAGAAGCAGACGGAGTGTCTGTTGATGTGAATTCTCTGGTTTCTATGAACATGTGGGGGCTGACACCGGGATTCCTGGATGTGCTGGAGAAAGGATTTAAGGAGTTCTTCGATAAAGAAGTACCGAGCAATCCACTAAAGGCTGAGTATCTGATTCCTGTCTTCATCGGTGAGTTGTTGGAGCAGGGAAAGATGTCAGTGAAGGTTCTGAAAACCAACGATACCTGGTACGGTATGACCTATCACGAAGATGTCGCATCTGTGAAAGACAGCTTCAGGAAGATGCAGGAGAATGGTGTGTACAAAGCTGACCTGTTCAGTGATCTATAAAAAATGATGAAAGAAACAATTGATTTACTCGGAAAGATCTTCACTAACATCCTGACTGCTCTCTACGAGCCGTTTGGTTTTTCACTTCTGCTTTCATTCCTTGCTATGTTTTTCTATCTATATGCTTATAAACCTATCGAAGCAGGAAAAGGCTGGAAGAATGCTATGGTGACATGGTACAGGGAGTTCAAAGAGAGTATGTTCTTCAGAAAATTGTTTTTCTTAGCCTTTGTAACTTCCCTTATTCTGTTCCGGACATTATTGAATCGAAACCTGTGGATGAACCCGTTGTCTAATGTTATGGGTGGCTGGGGCATCTGGGAGATAGTAAATGGAGAGCAGCAACTTACCACGGAGTGCATTGAGAATGTGCTTATGATGCTCCCGTTTTCAGCAGTAGTGATGTGGACGTTTCATGGCAAAGCAGGCAATGGTTGGAATAATATATTGTGGCTAAGTGGGAAGATAGCGTTCGGTTTTTCTTTGATGATAGAGATATTGCAACTGCTATTACGGCTTGGCACATTCCAATTATCAGACATCTTCTACAACACAGTTGGTGGAGTGCTTGGAGGTATGTGCTACTGGGGAATAATAAAAATCAAGAAAGGTCTGTAAAAGAAAAAACTTCATGGTGTACTGGGAGAGGTTAAACGGTATGTTTGGTTATACATGGGGCAGACACTATGAAATATCTTGATTTACGCTCTCTTTTTATCCACTTTTACACTGAATATTGCCTCATTATCATTTCCATAAGCAGCTGTCAAGGCATCATTTCGTTTGATAGAAAACAGCCTTGACTTGTGAAAAATCTATACCCAAGGAGGACTACCAAATGACAAATCTAAATTCCCTTTTCCTGTCCCAGGCCTACAATGACTGTTGGGACGATTATAACAGATCTTTAAAACTCCGCAGTTTCCCACGTTGGGACTATGTGATCCTGACTGCTTCCAATGAGCAGCAGGCAGAAGGCTTCCGTAAACAGATTGCGGACAGGCAGAATTTCCTGCCGAGAGGCACGAAGTTTATTGCCATCCCGGACCGTGATGGCAGGCGTGTCGGCTCCGGAGGGGCTACGCTGGAGGTTCTGAGATATCTTCATGAACAGGAAGGATCTTTTGATAGCCTTCGTGTGCTGGTGATTCATTCCGGTGGGGACAGTAAGCGTGTTCCACAGTATTCTGCGTTGGGAAAGCTCTTTTCGCCGGTGCCTCATGAGCTTTCCAATGGACGAAGTTCTACTTTATTTGATGAATTCATGATATGCATGAGTTCTGTTCCTTCGCGGATCCGTGAAGGGATGGTGCTGCTGTCGGGAGATGTACTGCTTTTATTTAATCCTCTTCAGATTGACTACAACAATGTGGGTGCAGCTGCCATATCCTTTAAGGAAAACGTAGAGACCGGCAAGAACCATGGTGTTTATCTGAATGGACCGGACGGAAATGTGAAGTGCTGTCTGCAGAAGAAATCTGTGGAGGTCCTGCGGGAAGCAGGAGCAGTCAATGAATCCGGTTGTGTGGATATTGATACCGGGGCACTGATCTTTAGTACTGACATTATGAAATCTTTATATTCACTGATTGAAACAGACGCGGACTATGACAGAAATGTCAATGAGAGAACGCGTCTTTCTCTTTACGCTGATTTTCTTTATCCTCTGGCTTCGGATTCTACGCTGGAGGATTTTTACAGGGAGAAGCCGGAGGGTGAATTCTGTCCGGAACTGACGGCTGCCAGAACCCGTGTGTGGGAGGTGCTGCGTCCCTACAGGATGAAGCTTCTGCGTCTGGCACCTGCGAAGTTTATTCATTTTGGAACGACCAGGGAGATACTGGAGTTGATGAACGGAGGTGTGGATGAGTACCATTATCTGGGATGGAGCCGGAAAGTGGGCAGCAGTATCCGCAGTGATGTGTCCGGCTATAACAGTGTACTGAGCAGCAGGGCATCTGTTGGGAAGGACTGTTATCTGGAGGTTTCTTATGTGCATGGAAATTCCAGGATTGGCAGCCACAGTGTGCTCTCTTACATAGATGTGCAGGATCAGGTTATTCCTGATAATGTTGTTCTCCATGGGCTGAAGCAGAGAAACGGAAAATTTATTGTTCGTATTTTTGGCGTAAATGATAATCCTAAGGAGAACCGGCTGTTTGGCAGGGATCTGGATGAACTGGAAGATACACTTGGAGTGAGATTTTGGGAGGAGAACGGACAGGCACATACCTTGTGGTCTGCTGCGCTGTATCAGGAGGCAGATACGATCCGGGAGGCAACAGATGCGGCACTGGAACTTTATGAGATTGTCACAGGAGGGAAAGATTTTGACAGATCTTTATGGACTGCAGCTTCCCACAAGTCTCTCTGCGCCGGATTTAATGAGGCGGATCCGGATGCTATCATAGCGTGGAATAAACGGATGGCAGATCTGGTAACTATGGACGGGATTGCAAAGGCAATCAGAGATCAGGTTCCGGCAGGAAGTATAAGAAAGCTGCAGTCTCTGACAAAGATTCAGAAGGAATGGCTGAGAAAGCGTCTGAGAAAAGCAGATTTCGGTGAAAAAATGCGTCTGCATTATTATCTGGGAGTGATCCTTGAGGATGAGAATGAGGTGCAGGAATGTTTCCGCATTATTCAGTCAGAGGTTCTGGAAGCGACGATCAAAAGCCTTGCTTATAATGAACAGGCAAGGATTGTCACAGATCATCATACAGTCAGACTGCCGCTTCGTGTGAACTGGGGAGGTGGCTGGAGTGATACGCCGCCCTATTGTAATGAAAAGGGCGGGACTGTATTAAATGCCGCTATTCTTTTGAACGGGGAGAAGCCGGTAGAGGTGACATTGGAGAGGATTCCTGAGCAGAAGGTGGTTTTTGACAGCCGGGATATGGATGTTCATGGAGAGTTTGACACGATTGAGCCTTTGCAGGCTACAGGTGACCCTTATGATCCTTTTGCCCTGCAGAAGGCTTGTCTTCTTGCCTGTGGGATCATTCCCAGGG
>UMHW01053756.1_pt1 | contig 29086 bp, 20 predicted proteins | sample 1965631 | NCBI WGS metagenome assembly UMHW01 (sample SAMEA4836107, study PRJEB28245) | human gut metagenome | biome: gut microbiome; material: fecal sample | place: Denmark | collected 2008
GAGTATTCGTTTTTCAAGATTTTAAATCGCAGAAATTCTGGAGCATAGAGGTAGTCGGAACAGATATTACTGTAAATTATGGTAAGTTGGGGACCGACGGACAAACACAAGTGAAAAACTACGCAACGACTGAAGAAGCTGAAAAAGCAGCCGACAAACTGATTGCGGAAAAGACCAAAAAAGGGTATGTAGAAACTGCTGAAGAAACTGCACGTGAAATGAAAGTGGAAGCCAAGAAATATACTTTGAGTTATGATGAGTATGAAAACAATGTGAATCTTCTGGATAAGATATTGAAAGATAAACATCTCTCTGAATATAAACAAATAACAATCGGTTGTTGGGATTATGAGGGTGGCGACTGTTCTGCCTTATTACAGGGAATGATTGAAAATAAGGAGAAGTTCGCACAAATAGAAGGCTTGTTCTGGGGAGATATTGAGCAGGAAGAACAGGAGATTTCATGGATTGAACAAGCTGATATTAGTCCGCTGCTCGATGCCATGCCTAAATTGAAAGATCTGAAAATCAAAGGAACCAATAATCTGCGTTTGGGAAAGACTTCACGGCCGGAGTTGCGGTCACTCGAAATTATCAGTGGTGGCCTGCCTACCGAAGTGGTAGAAGATATTCTTGGTTCTGATTTCCCCAATCTGGAAAAACTGATTCTATATGTTGGTGTGGAAGATTATGGATTTGAAGCTGATATTGAGATATTCCGTCCGTTGTTCTCCAAAGAACGTTTCCCGAAGCTGACTTATCTGGGGATCGTCAACTCTGAAGAACAGGACAAGATTGTAGAAATGTTCCTGGAGTCGGATATTCTTCCCCAACTTGAAACAATGGATGTTTCGGCTGGTACTCTCAAAGATGAAGGTGCCCAATTATTGCTGGATAATATGGATAAGATCGCTCATTTGAAGTTTATCAATATGCGCTATAATTATTTGAGCAAGGAGATGAAGAAACAGTTGCAGAGTCTCCCTATGAAAATAGATATTGCTGAAACTGAAGAGGCAGATGAATATGATGGTGAATTGTGGTATTACCCGATGATTACAGAATAGGAGATGCAGATAATCGTTGTCAGTAACTCTCTGTCCAAACGTATAGAATACTTTATTGAAGCAGGCAAACACTTGCAGGTGGAAGTTCGTTTTATGACTTACGGGGAACTTTTTAACTGCTTGCCGCAACTACGGCAGGCAGTTATCAAACTGGAACCTTGTGTAAGCGATGAAACGAATTTCCTGAAATATGCGCTGTTGAATCAGGCATATAAGGAGACACTGCAACGTTTAGGCGAGATGAGGTTATCTGATGACGTGTGCTTTTTGAATACTCCCCATGCTTTATTACGTGCTCTTGATAAAAAGGAAACTAAACAAGTGTTGATGGACAGAGGGTTGAAAGTGACTCCGATGTTACCTTCTCCCCGTTCTTTTGATGAGTTGAGAGAGCTTCTTACCGGTTGCGGGAGAGGATGCTTTTTAAAACCCCGTTACGGTTCGGGGGCGGGAGGCGTTATGGCTATTCGCTATCAACCCAACCGGAATAAATGGGTAGTCTATACTACCTTACAACAAGTGGACGGAGTCATTCATAACACCAAACGTATCCACCGTTTGAGTACGGAAAAAGAGATGATCCCGTTGGCGGAAGCGGTGATGCAAACAGAAGCTATTTTAGAAGAATGGATTCCTAAAGAGCAGTTGCAGGGAGAGAATTATGATCTCCGGGTAGTGTGCCGGGAATCTGAAATTGATTATATCGTTGTGAGATGCAGTAAAGGAAGCATAACCAATCTGCATCTGAACAATAAGGCACATTGGTGGAACGAATTGTCTTTGCCGGAAGTAGTGCGGCAACAAATCTATTTTCAGTGTCAGGAAGCGGTTCAATCTTTGGATTTGCAATATGCCGGAGTGGATGTACTGATAGAGAGAGGAACAGATATTCCTTATATAATAGAAGTCAACGGACAGGGAGATCATGTGTATCAGGATATGTTTGCTCATAATTCTATTTATATTCAACAGATAAAAAACATAAAAAAGAGATATAACCATGCAAATAGATGAACTGCCGGCTGGCGAACAGACCCAAAATCCGGATCTGGATATGAATCAGGTGGTGGGTACTCATGATATATTGATGCTTTGCTTTGATACCTTGCGTTATGATGTCAGCAAGGAGGAAGAAGAGGCAGGAAGAACACCGGTACTGAACAGTCACGGAGGAGAATGGGAAAAAAGACATGCGCCGGGAAATTTTACTTACGTTGTTTCGACAGTTAGCTGAACGGCAATGGATAGAAAATACGGATAACGGTCGTATTTGTCTGACTTCCGACGGAATGGCATACTCCGATTATATTGGTCAGTTGTTCATTACTCCTGAAATAAGAGAACTGATGGAAACTTATTCTTATTGAACGAAATAGAAATGGAAAACGAAAGCTCTTTACTTTCCTTCAGGCATATATATTATCGCGGCAAATTGAATAGCTGCAACTATACCTGTTCTTATTGTCCTTTCGGCAAGAAGTCGCATCTGGCAGATACGACACAGGATGAACAGGCATGGAATCGTTTTATAGCAGCTATTGAACAATGGAAAGGGGAGCCGTTGCAGTTATTTATTATTCCTTACGGTGAAGTATTGATCCATCGTTATTATCGGAAAGGAATGGTGCATTTGGCGGCATTGCCACAGGTGGCCGGAATTTCCTGTCAGACTAACCTTTCTTTTCCGGCTAAACACTGGCTTGATGAGATTCGTGTGGCTCCCACTGTGATAAGTAAGATAAGGCTTTGGGCTAGTTTTCATCCTGAGATGACTTCGGTAGAGAAATTTGCGCATCAGATTCATATACTCCATCATGCGGGAATACAGGTATGTGTCGGAGCGGTAGGAAATCCCTCTGCAAAGGCCGTACTCAATGATTTACGGAATGCTCTTTTGCCGGATATTTATTTATTCATTAATGCTATGCAAGGGTTAAGGGCACCATTAAGTCAGGAAGATATTCAGTTTTTCAGTCAACTGGATAATCTTTTTGAGTATGACTTGAAGAATGCTCCGGTACAATGGGAAGTTTGCGCAGGAGGAAGGGATAATTGTTTTATCGATTGGAAAGGGGATATGTATGCTTGTCCCCGAAGCCGGGTGAAGATAGGTAATTTTTATCAAGGTGATGGAGCTGTTGTGCCGTTATCTTGCAAGAGGAAGGTTTGTGACTGTTATATTGCATTTAGTAACCTGAACAATCACCCTTTACATCGAATAATGGGAGAAGGGGCATTCTGGCGAATACCGGACAAGCCACTTATTACGACTGTTTTCTTCGATGTGGATGGAACACTGACTGATTCACAGGGAAAAGTTCCAGAAAGTTATGCTAACGCTTTGCGATATATGGCACAGTCCGTTTCCTTATATCTTGCCACTTCTCTGTCGATGGAGCAGGCGAAGAAAAAGCTGGGAAAGGCTCTTTTCGATTTATTCAGGGGAGGAGTGTTTGCAGATGGAGGTTTATTATCTTATTCGCGGCAGATTAAGTGTTTGCCGGTGAAAGTATATCCGGAGGTATATGGAGAATCGTCAAAAGTTACTATTCATAGTTATGAAGGAGTGGTTTACAAGTATAGTATATTGGTACGTGATAAAGAACAGAGAGAATCTATTCTTACCCGGTTGAAAGAAAATCCCTGCCAGGTCTTTCATAAAGCTCCGCTGATAACAGTCATTCATCCTGAAGCGAGTAAAAAAGAGGGGATGCTTCAGTTATGTAAGGCTTTGGGTTTAGCTTCTGAACACACTTTAGTTGTAGGAAATTCGTTAAAGGACTGGCCGATGATGTCCGTGGTTTCTCATTCTTGTGCCGTAATGAATGCGGAACCCTTATTAAAAGAACGCGCACGTTATACGCTGAATCCGGATCGGTTGGCAGCTTTCTTTCGTTTTTCTAACGGAGATCCTATAGACCAAACCTCGTCTGATAATAGTTGATATATAGCTAGTTACATCTTCATAAGAAAATAAAAACCGGTTAAAATTTGGTAATTATGAAAACAAAGCCCATATTTGCAGCCCTGAAATAGGGACAGGCATAAAAATCCTCATCGGAGGGTGCTATAATAATAATTATAGTGCTGGATAAGATGAATGGTGCAAATCATTCGCTTGTCCGGCACTTTTTTTATGTTGTAACAAAATAAGATAAAGAGGAAAAGTATCGAAGAAATTATGAAAGAGTTAGATTTGACACAAGGAAGCGTACCGAAGGTATTGTTGCAGTTTGCAGTACCTTTTCTGATTGCCAATGTGCTCCAGGCACTTTATGGCGGAGCTGACCTTTTCGTTGTCGGACAATATGATGATTCGGCAAGTGTGGCAGCCGTAGCTATTGGTAGTCAGGTGATGCAGACAATTACAGGTATTATTCTGGGTATTACTACCGGGACAACAGTGCTGATTGCTATTGCTACCGGAGCTAAAGACAATCGAAAAGTAGCTTTTACTATCGGGTCTTCCGTATGGTTGTTTTCAATAACCGGCGTAGTGCTAACTTTGGTCATGGTGCTTTTTCATAGTCGGATAGCAGAACTGATGCATACTCCTGTCGAAGCGATGGTAGATACGAAAAACTATATTTTGGTATGCTCTCTGGGTATTCTGTTTATAGTAGGATATAATGTTGTATGTGGTATTTTGCGTGGATTGGGTGATTCTAAAACACCACTTTATTTTGTTGGGCTGGCATGTGTGATAAATATAGTGCTCGATTTTATATTGGTCGGTTATTTCCATTGGGGGGCTACGGGAGCGGCTATCGCTACTGTAACTGCACAAGGAGTCAGCTTTGGAATAGCGCTCTGGTTCTTATACCGGCACGGATTCCATTTTGACTTTTCACGGAAAGATATTCGATTGAACCGGAATCTGTCTAAAAAGATCTTGGTGTTGGGAGCACCTATTGCTTTGCAGGATGCTTTAATCAATGTTTCTTTTCTGATTATCACTGTCATTGTCAATCAGATGGGAGTCATTGCATCTGCTTCCCTGGGTGTTGTTGAGAAAATCATTGTGTTTGCTATGCTGCCTCCGATGGCTATATCATCGGCTGTGGCAACCATGACTGCACAGAACTATGGAGCGGGACTTATCAAGAGAATGAATAAATGTCTGGCTTCGGGGATTGGGATTGCTCTTGTTTTCGGTGTGTCGGTTTGCGTGTATTCGCAATTCCTGCCGGAGACTCTTACTGCTTTCTTTACGAAAGATGCTGCTGTGGTGGCAATGGCGGCAGATTATTTGCGAGGGTATAGCATCGACTGCATCGTGGTTAGTTTCGTGTTCTGCATTAATTCTTATTTCAGCGGACAAGGAAACTCGTTATTCCCGATGATTCACAGTCTGATAGCCACTTTCCTGTTCCGTATACCGTTGTCATACTGGTTCAGCCAGATAGATAGCTCGTCGCTGTTTATCATGGGATTTGCTCCACCCATTTCAACGGTCGTTTCATTATTGATCTGTATCTGGTATTTACGATATACCCAAAGGAAATTATATTTGAGAGGCACAATGATGCCTGCTATGTCGAATTAGGTGTTTTTAAGTGACTAAAATGAAAAACTCAATACCTCGATATACTTTTTATAAGCATAAGTATGGGAGTGAACTTTTGGTCGATGTAGTAGAACTGAAGTATGTGAAGAAGTTCCTGGCTAAAAGTGCTGTCCACACTCTAAATTATTATGATATTACTTTTATAACAGAAGGTAAGGGAGCTTTTTCAGTCGATAACCAAACCTATGAAGCAATTCCTCGTGACGTTCTTTTCTCTAAACCGGGGGAAATCCGGAACTGGGATACTCATCATATCACCAATGGGTATGCTCTGATTTTCGAAGAAGAATTTTTGTCTTTCCTCTTTAAAGATTCTTTGTTTGTACAGCATCTTTCGTTTTTTCAGATAGAAAGTTCTTCATCGCTACTACATTTGTCTGATGAGCTTTATACACGCATACTTGAAACCTTGCATGATATAAAGATGGAGATTGATTCGTATCAACAGGGCGATGTACACGTTTTGAGAGCATTGCTTTATGAAGTCCTGATGTTGCTGGACCGTGCTTACCTTAAAATGACTTCGATAGAGGAGGGCAGAAGTAGGGAAGTTTCCAATAATCATGTAAGTAAATTCATGAATTTGGTTGCGACACATGCAAAAGAGCAACATTCGGTTCAATATTATGCGGATAAGCTCTGCATTACTCCTAATTATCTGAATGAGATGATAACCTCGACCATGGGGTTCAGCGCAAAACAATATATTCAGAACAAGGTGATGGAAGAGGCCAAGAGGCTGCTTGTTTATACGGACTTTCCTATAGCTGATATTGCATTTGAACTCTGTTTTTCAACGGTTTCTTATTTTATCCGTAGCTTCCGACAGCATACGGGAGAAACTCCGTTATTGTATCGTAAAGCGCACAAACCGTAAAAAGTGCTATTTCTACCTTTCTTTTTATTGCATTGCTTTCCTGGTATTTCTCTACTTTCGCATCAGATAATAAACCAATAATAAAAAAGTAAAATGATGAGAGACGCGGAAAAAACAGTAGGCAACATGATTGATAAGCTGAAAACAGCTTTTATCGGTTCGATAGACGGTGAAGGATTTCCTACCATCAAAGCGATGCTGCAACCCAGAAAAAGAGAGGGGATAAAAACGATTTATCTGACAACAAATACTTCGTCCATGCGTGTGGCACAATACTGGGAGAACAACCATGCATGTATCTACTTCTGTGATACGAGATTCTTTAGAGGGGTCATGCTACGCGGTATGATGGAGGTCTTGACGGATAGTGCCAGTAAAGAGATGATCTGGCAGGAGGGAGATACCATGTATTATCCGGATGGAGTGATGGATCCTGATTACTGTGTATTGAAATTTACTGCTGTTTCAGGACGTTTCTATAGTAATTTTAAATCGGAAGATTTTGTGGTCGGATAGTGTGTAAGTGCCCTCTTGTTATAGTAGTTCCGAAATGTTCAGAGTTGTTTTGGCTGTTTTACTTGCCGATGCAGCATATTTACATCACTGATTATCAGTGACCATTCATTTTAATCGGTACAACCTCTGTTTTGACAAATACACAGAATGTAGGGACAAATGCAAACCGTTGTATTTCATCGCTTTGCATATACGTGTTGTACCGCCTCTTTTCAGTCCTTTTATGGAATGTCCGCTATCAGATACAAGGTATTGAGTGATAGGGTATTTCCGCAGGTATGTTACAGAACACTTGTTGAATACAAAGGTAGTGGTTTTCTTGGGATTTCTGTGGTTTGCGGTGTGATTTTTATTCCTTGAAAAGTGTTGGATAGTAGAAAATGGGTTATAGAAGCAGAAAATTTCTATAGAAGACACCTCGATTCGCTTGAAAAAGTGTAGAGCAATGGGTGATATTCGTTGGAAAAAGTGTAACGAATCAGATTTATTCGCTTGGAAAAGTGTAAAACTATATGCGTTGTAATTGTTTTTAGCCTTAATAATAATGCCTCAATCCTCCTTGTATTATACCCTGTCTGATATAATTGCAGTAGCGAAACAATAAATTATACCCATACTGATATAATATCGAATATTTGTACTAACTTTGTACCCGAAAAGGTATAAAGTACGATGTTATGAATAATCTTTCTACTACGGTCAAGATGTTGCGAAAGCAATATAATCTGACGCAAGAAGAACTCTCGTTGAAGTCGGGAGTAGGATTGCGCTTTGTGCGAGACCTTGAACAGGGCAAGGAAACGCTACGTCTCGATAAAGTGAACCAGCTCCTTGACTTTTTCAATTATGAAATGGTTGCCACTCAAAAAAACAGTAATTAATGAGACAAGCCCAGATATTTTATAAAGACCAATTGGCTGGTATTCTGACAGAAAACGATGCCGGGTATGAGTTCCGCTATTTGCCGGAATATCTCTCTCTTGAAAAGGCAAAGGCAGTTAGCATGACATTGCCTTTACAGGAGGAAGCATATACAAGTCCTGTGCTGTTTCCATATTTCGACGGTTTGATTCCTGAAGGATGGTTGTTGGATGTTGCATTGCGGAATACAGACATCAGTATTCTTGATCGGATGTCGTTGTTGCTGACATGTTGCAAGGATTGTATCGGAGCAGTAAGCGTTATTCCTTTGGAAGAAAAGGAGGAAAACTATGTGTAATTGCTTATATTGTTATCGTCCGCTCTTAAAAGGGGAAAAGGACATGCACACGGCTTGCATAAAGAAGTTCTTCGGAACAACAACATTGCCAGTTCTTGATTATACGACAGAACAACTTGATCAACTTGCTTTGCAAATCATTCAAGACCAAACCTCTTTGACCGGAGTTCAGCCGAAGTTGTCCTTGCATTTGAAAGAGCATGAGGGTAGCAAACGATTGACTATTGTCGGACTATGGGGCGGTTATATTTGTAAGCCACAGACCTCGCAATATGAAATGATGCCTGAGGTTGAGGATTTAACCATGCACCTTGCAGAGGTGGCACATATTGAGGTAGTTCCTCATACGCTGATGCAGATGGCAGACGATACGTTATGCTATCTTACCCGCCGGATTGACAGGACTTCTGACGGAGAGAAGATTGCGATGGAGGATATGTGCCAACTGACGGAAAGGCTAACAGAGCATAAATACAAAAGTAGTTATGAACGTATCGGCAAGGCTGTTTTGAAATACTCGTCTTTACCTAAAATGGATGTTACCAATTTCTTTGAGTTGGTGCTTTTCTCTTGGTTGACAGGAAATAACGACATGCACCTGAAAAACTTCTCTTTGTATGAGGTGGCGGATAAGATACGTTTAACCCCTGCCTATGATTTGCTAAATGCGGCTATCATCAATCCCAAAGATGACGAGGAGTTGGCATTGACCTTGAATGGTCGGAAGAAAAAACTTCAAAGAGAGGATTTTATCAGGTCAGCAGCTACGTTGGGTATAGAGAATGTGATTGTAGAACGACTGATAAATAAGTATATCAAACTATTGCCCAAGTTTGAGACTGTCATTCAAAGCTCTTTCCTAAGTGCTGAATTAAAGGAAAAGTATGGCGAATTGTTGAAGGAACGGCTTGCGAGACTTTCACAAAAGCTATAAAACGGTAAAAATACACAATGCTATGGATATATTAAGTCTCACCAAAATAACATCATTGTTCATCCTAACTTTAATAGAAAGAGACGATGGACAAAAGAAACAAATTGTGGAGACGCCAACAAATGGCTCGCGTGTTTAAGGCTCGTATGATTCTGTATGCCGCTTATGGTCATTGCATCATTCGTGAGGATGGAAGCTATTATGAACATCCTCATTGGTTTGAGTTGGCAAAAGACAGATGGGCGCAAGTTTATAAAACGGCAGGTACTCCGTGTAGCTGTTGGATGTGTAGAGGTCTGGAATATAACCGCAAGGAGTATAAGAAAGAAACTTTGCGTATTATTCGGGAATCAATGGAGTAATTTAAAGGGATAGGAACTAAATCTGTGCATTAGGTACACAGGTTCAGTTCCTTACTTTTTGTGTTGGATTAAGAACCACTACCGATATTCAGAATAAATATCTTGCAATGTATCATAAAATCCCCAGCCACAATCCGATACGCTATCAATAAGCTTTTCAATCCGTTCGTAATAATTGGCTAACAATCCGTTGAGAAAGATAAAGCGCATAGCCTTGTCGAAATTTCCCTCCAGTGTTGTATAGAACTGTTCCCACATATCGCCAAATTCAAGTGTGTATTCGCATCCTTGTTCGATATAGAACAACATTAAATCGGCAATAAAAGTTGGCTCCGGTTTTAGCTTTTGAAAATCGGAAATGACTTTTCTACATTTGGCAAATGACGGCTTTTCGGAAAATCCACGAGTTGGGAAGAACTCATTTCGGATAGTTTTCTTGCTCTTTTCCAATTCAGCATTACAATCTGGGGCAAGATAAAACTCCAGATAATCTTTTGCCTCTTTACGTGCATCGTATAGTTCAAGAACAATATCGGTTATCTGTTCTTTAGTAAGTGACAACAGGTGTTTTTTTAGCTTTGCTTTTGACATAAATTGATTTTCAGTTGATTGTGTATTTACATTTCTGCTAATGACCAAACAACCCTCTTTCTTTTCATACCTTGACTTCTTTATCAAAATCCGAAAGATACTCTTCGTTTTGAATCAAGCAAAATTTATCATATTCAGCGTATGCCTTTTCTTTCGCTTGTTCGGCAGAAATGGTGCCAGCCTCATTATATTTATCATACTCATATAGAGTCAGGAAATCATCCAATTGCTTTTTCCAATCTGCCATTGTGGAGATGATTTGCCGTTCGGCACGAAGTTCGGCCAAATCAAGGAAAGTGGTTGATAGACGATTGAAGGCAGAGACCTCTGTGTCGGACAAGTAATTCTGGGCAATAAAAGTATCCGACTTTTGGACTCTGCCGTCAGGGGCGTTTTTCCACGTGGTAAGTCCCATGTGGGGCTTTTGGGCATCTGCTCTTGAATAGATGATTTCGGTTGCCGTTTGATGGGAAGTTGCCCAATACATCATATCTTGCACCCTCTTGAAGAATTGTAGGGTGGTCTCAGCCTTAGGGTCATAATCGGCACTACATTCGGCATAGACATCGGTGATTTTCTGATAATACCGACGTTCTGAAGCTCGTATTTCTCGGATACGTTCTAATAGGTCGTCAAAATAATCTTTGCCAAAATGTTTGCCCTGTTTCAAGCGCTCATCATCCAATACAAATCCTTTTATGATCATTTCTTTTAGCACCGATGTCGCCCACATCCGGAATTGGCTCGCTTGATAACTGCCCACACGAAACCCAACGGCAATAACCGCATCCAAATTGTAGAGCAATGTATCATCGTTCTTGCCATCAAATTCAGTTGTTCGAATTTTTCGAATAACTGAACTCTCCTCCAATTCTCCGCTTTTGAAAATCTCTTTCAGATGGTTATTGATCGTATTCGTTTCAACACCAAACAAATCGGCCATTCGCTTTTGCGGCATCCAAAATGTTTCATTATTGAAGATGACCTCTATACGACTTTCTCCTTGTTTCGTCTTATATAGCAATATATTGGATGATAAGCTATTGCCGATTAATTCAGGAGTTGATATTTCTTGTTTGAAATATTCTCTTGCCATCTGCACTTGTGGCTTCTTGCTATCGGCATTTTCCGCAATCATCAAACAAGCAATTCGTGATAGATGTATATTCTCTACCTTACGAAAGGAGCCAGAACTTAGTTTGACCATTTCAAACATAGGATTAAAATGCTCGGTAGTGTTACAACCTTTCTTATTGGCTATAGCGATAGCTTTGTTTAGAGTACGATTGAATTTTGGGTATGTGCTATAGCCTAATGCGGTGCACAACTCACGAGAAGTCCAATACTCCGAACCGTTTTCGTCTTGCTTTTTAATCTGTTCAAAGTCGGATTGAATAGGGGGTATATTATTCTCGTTCATCATTATTTCAGATTGTTGGAATTATACACCGCCAATCCTTTAATCGTCAACAGATATTTCTGACGAGGATGACGGGGCTTGTCTGGGTAGAGCATAGAAACAAATCCCTCTTTCATGGCGGGATTCAGTGAATATTCCATAAAATTCTCACGGTTCTTTAATCCTATGGAAGCCATTATCTCTTTGACAGATAATGTATTGTTTGCAATAGCCTTTATTAAGCGGCTGATATTCTCATTATCTATCTGCAATGGATTATTTGAGCTTGTCGGGGTACTTGTCGGGGTACTTGTCGGGGTGGAGATAGCCATATCTTCGGGTGCATTAACCACCATGAAACGATTCCTCAATTCATTGTTTTCTCTTATCAATAGGTTGCGGAAGAATCGTTCTAAATACACAGACTCTCTTTTGATGCCTTTTTGTATATTTTGATAATTGGCTCTAACCAAAGCATTACGGAAATACCAAGAATGATTGGCAAAAAGATCGTTCTCGACATTGAATCCCATTGAGCGTAAATACTGGATGGTAAACACTGCTGTTGTTCGGGTATTGCCTTCTCCAAACGGATGAATCTGCCACAACCCGGATACGAATTGGGTAATATGACTTACTATTTGGCTTATATCTAATCCTGTATAATCAAACACCTTTTCTTGTTCAAGGTCATATTCTATGGCTCTGCGGATGTCGGGAGCAGATACATAGAATACGGTGTCACCACGAAGTACCCATTCTTTTTTTGTTATATTGTAATCTCTGATTTGTCCGGCAAACTTGAATACTCCATCAAATATCCTTCGATGAATGGCACTCAATCCTGCAACGGTAAAAGCAAATGAACGCTCATTCAATAGTTTGGTTATATTGGCAGAAACTTTATCGGCTTCTTCTGTTTCGTTGTCCTTTTCAGTACGAATATCTTTTGAGTCATAGTAACTCTTGATAAGTTGCTGTACTTCATCAATGGTTATATCCCCCTCAATATGCTTACGAGCAGTTTCAATAAGATATTCGGAGGGCTTCAAGCCATCTACTGCTTGAAGTCCTATTGCCGTTTGCCACGCATAACCTTTTTCACGCTTTTGTGGCTCGCTCTGCTGGAGATATTCGTCGAAGTTTAGCATTTAATGTAATATATTCAGAATTAATCTACTTTTATATAGATAAACGAATGATTGTCATCAAAATTCTCATTGCGATCTTTTAAATCAAGAGTACCAAGATGAATCATTTCTAACAATACATCAATAGGCATAGTCTTATGTAAACCGTCAGAGCACAACATAATTTCATCACCGGGAAGTAATAGAATCTTGTGCTCTTCTGCAGTGTCTTCTGTTGAACCCATAAATCCGCGTGACACTATATGTCCGTATCTCTCTCGTTGAGAATAAGTAACCTTACCATGTTTCTCCATTTCCGCAATCATTGTATGATCTTGGGTAACGTAAATTTGTTGCCCATTGCGAAATTGATATACACGGCAGTCTCCAATCCAAAAAATGTTACCTATATAGCCGTCAACTTCAATCCCAGCAAAACAGCATCCCATCTTGGAAACGCCTCGTTCACGAATAGCCCTGTTTAATTCGGCGTTTGCATTCAGCACGGACTCTGGTATGGATTTGCCCTGTATGATAAAATTTGCTATCTCTTCTGCTGCAATTTTTGCAGCAATAGATCCATCAGAGTAACCACCCATGCCATCTGCAACAATATATAAGGCTTTGCTCCCTCCAATTTTTTTGGAGAGAACAAAGTCTTGATTCTGTGCTCTACGACCTATGTTGGTATATTCTATTATTATCATATGGCTTTAATCGTATCGCCACCATGTTTAGTCACTCTTGGTCGAGTGCTTATCTTCATAGGACGTAGGGTGACACCTTTATCAGTAGCCTTTGTTGCCCAAAGATAAGCTTCTCCCGGAACAAGAGATGCCATGTCTGACGATGAAAGAGATTGTAATTGGGTAATTGACTTTTGAATGTGCTTAACCCACTGAGGACTATTAAACTTATGCAAGAGCACAACAGAAGAAAGTTCAATGATTTGAGTTGGAAGACTCATCGGATCCTGACTGGCAATCATCATTGACACACCTTTATGACGCATCTCTCGGATAGCAGTCACGATAGTACTTGTCAAATCTTTATTGCCCATATATTTGTGAGCTTCATCAAACACGATGAATTTATTAAACTTCCTACCTTTGAATTCTTTTACTCCGGAGAAGATATTAAGCATAATGACAAATAGTCCGAGAGCGTCATCTTCATCAATCCATTCATCACGGAGGTCAACGATAATGAGACGACCAGGACGCAAAAGAGAACCGAGCTTTATTGTGTCATCTATGTATTCTTCTGCGAAAGAAAGGCGTTGCTTTGCAAGAGATTTTTGCGTCGCAGAAAGGAGGCCTGAATTATCCACACTCTCTTTAAGTGCGTCAATATTCAGATTCTTTCTGAGAGCTTTCATAATCTGCTTGAGCTGGGCGATATATGTTGAATCATTGCCTACAGCCTTCAACAAGAATTGCCAGTCCTGTACATTAAGGTCCGTTGAGTGGAACTTAATAGGATGAATCATCAATGAAGGATACTCTTCCATTCTCTCTTCAACCTTATCCGCAGGGCAAAGCATGATCACGTCCTCAATACGAGCAGCATCAGCGCCATACACGTCTTTGAGTTTTTTTAGTTGACCGGTTTCGTCATTCGGGTACACCATAGAAGTAAACTCTGGTGCATAGTCCGGACTCTCCGAGTAATGGAAAATAACACTCGCCATTGGTCCAGGAAGTAGGTTTACATTAGAGAACTGCTTCAATGTCATCTCTGAAATGGTCCCAATTGTGTAACTCTTTCCGCCGCCTTGTACTCCGAATAGACTTATAGTGTTAGTTTCGCTTAAATCTATGGCAATCTTACGATGACCGTTAATGCTTTCGCCAAGAATACCATATTGTTCGCTCCCGCTTGTTTTGCCGATAAGAATATCATAAGTCGGTTGGATATAATTGGGGTCGAAGACAACTGGATCAACATAGTTTTTGGGCTTATTCAGAATTGCCGTATCAGGAGGCATATTATCTTTCGGCTTGGTTTCAACTGGAGGCAGCGGCTGGTCTGGCTTTATTTCAACTGTTTCAATGACACCCGTAGTATGCCATGAATCTGAAGAATTGGACTCGCCGTTCGGAATAGAATTGATTTCAGTATTATTATTATCTTTCTCCGCTTCCGACTCTACATGCTCAATTTCCGATGATGATAGCATCTTAACCCGTTGCTTAACTTGAATATCTGCTATATCCTCTACATCGTTGTTGATATGGAATGAGTTTTCACGCAGGATTCGATCTGATGTCTCAAATTCTGTCTTCATGTCCTCATCAGCAGCAGCGCGAACGACATCAACGGTTCTCAGACTATCCACATCTTCAATTATCATCTCAATCATTGGCTTACCAAGGATATAGAAAATGGTATCGTTAAGAACATCTTTGCGTTGATAGGTATCACTCTGAAACTCATAAATGAATCCCATCTTCTTAAAACGAATTATGTAGTCTCCGTTTTGGAGCGACAGAATGAATTCTTCGTATTCTTTAGCCGTTTCTTCGTTAAGATACTTATAACGTGCAGCTCGACGAGAATAAAACAGCAATAACGATTGCAGTTCTATAGTGCGCAGCTCTCGGTCAAGTCGGTCCGGAGATTTAAATTCAGGATCAAAGTTTGTGCGAAGTGCCAGAATTGTATTCTTTATCTGACTTTGCATTTTCTCTTGGAGAGAAAACAATTCGTCATCAGAGAGATTCTGACGGCACTTTATCTCAATTACCGTAAATACAATCTCTCGCTTTGAAGGATGGAAGTCTACCAACAAATCATCAGCACGCTCTCCGGAATCGGAATCTAAGTCAGCAAATAGATTTTGATGTAGATCTATAGGAACGATGAAAGAATCCTCCAGAAGACCTTTTCCTTTCAACATTCGTTTCATAAGAGTAGTGCCGAGCACTTCAAACACTTTATTACGACTGCTTTCCAGTTGCATTATCATACTGCTGCTGACAGAGCGTATGTCAGAGAGCAATTCCAGGAATGATGTTTTATCGCTAACATCTATTCCAAAGTTCTTGAAATGCGGAGCCATTATTCCCTCTATTTCTGACGTCGGGCGGCATGTCAAGAATGATGAAATGCCATTCAGTTCAGCACTTGGTATGTAGTCTAGCAGATATGGCTGTTCTCCAGCCTTGCAAGGCATATCATAAAACTCCGGTCCCATATTCTTGTCGAATGTTACAACCCAGTCGCTCACATCATGAATGAGTGATAGCATTTCAGAATTGGAATCCTTTATATTAAGTGTCAGAGAGGGCACAGACAACTCATGGTCAGACGTCATGCTTGTGCCAATAAGACTCTGCACATTGCCGAATAAATTCTGAAATTCAGCGGCAAACATGGTGGCGTTCTGCATTGGTATATCCGAGATAAACCTTTGCCACTGTATCTCTGAACCTTCGCTTACATTATCAACCTGAACAATAGGACGCATCACAACACCATTAAGATAGAATGACGACTGAATTGTCTTACTCCTTTTCAATGATGCTTGGGTCGGAAACGGGTTTATAAGAAAAGACATATGCGCAGGGAAACGCATAGGGTCTTTCACAAATTCGTCAATGCTATTGATCGAAAAACGTAATTTAGGAAACAGACGATTGTCATCCGCCTGCGAGAAGTTTTCAGCTTCCTCTGACACAGATGTTTCGGGATTCATTAGTTCCTTCAGGGCTTCACCTTGGGGGAAACGCTTATCGTTGCAGAATAAACGAATTTCATAATGTATATCAAAGACATTGCCGGTTGTTTCTCTCTCTATTCTCACAAGGTTATCTGCAAACACCGACGCATCGCCAGCATTAAACAGATTTATAATGAGTTTGTTGATATAAGGATGCTGAGTAATGTATTTGTGCAATAATCGGTAAACCATATTTTGGTTTACATCGCTGTCGATACGATACTGTATACCAATATTGAATAACTGAGACAGATAAGCTTTTAGTTGACGGAACCCAGTTGAGAAAGTATCGTCTTTGTCCTGAAGTGGATTGGCGTATAAACCCCAGCCGAAACATAGTTCTCCGACGTACTGCATGTATCCTGTACGTTTCTCATCCAGAAGTACAAGAGGAGCAATTTCCGGATTTAGCTCACCATAGAAAAGTTTGTCCAATTTTTTATACCAGACATCCGGTTTGCGATAACGAGAATCATTATGTGTCTGCGATTCCCATTCTTCGTATTGTTCGTAAATATTTACGAGCCAAGCGAGTCGCAGAGGATGAAGCGGAGTAATAATATTTGTGTGCGCAGTTCTACCGTCAGGCATTTCAACTTCAAGAGAAACTGTGTCTATTGATTGTAATTTGACAGCTTTATTTGATTCTACATTCTCAGATAAAACACTTGAAAGCCATGCTCTATATTCGCTCACATAAGTCTTGATTTCATCAATGTGTTTAAATACCTCAAATGTTTCGACTACACCGGTATTGTTAGGAGCCGATTGTCTGATTGCATTAAATAGATTTTTTCGAGCATCAATCAACGATTGAGGTACATTAACGTTGACTGGAACTACAAACGCGGATTTAAGTTGGACATCGGTATAATTGTCGCTGATTTCTGCCTCGACATAAGACAACTGATCTCCCTTTTTCAGAAGGGCGCGTTGTAGTACAAGAAGTTTCTTGGACAGAGGAATCTGGTAGTTGTTGTCAGCATCATACCTCAACTGGAAGGTTTCAAGATGGGTACTTTCCTGCCAACTATGCAGTTCATCATCAGATGTGTTTTTTGACACCTTACCATTCTTCTCAACAATAGCAACACGCTTCGGCACAGTAAGTTCGAGACCTTTGCGATTCAGCTCAATTCTGTAGCGGAAATAAGCCATCAGTACATTGCGTATTTTCATACGTGTACCGATTTCTTCACCGTCTGACTCATCATCTACATCTTTATTTCTTAAGAAGAATGTAGTAGAATCAGAAGTAAGCATCTTACGACGTTGTTGCTGGAAATCCTCTTTGGACATACCTTCATCTTTTGTCTCCTCTTCAATCCATTCTTGCTGAACAGCCTCTTCGATAAATTCGTCCTTGGTATTCAGGACTGTTCCGTTTTCATCTTCTGCAAACACATGGAAAAAGTATGACCCATTATCAAATGTTTCCGGATTGATGGTAAATGATAAGTCTCGATAGTCTCGTTGATTATCCGAAACTTTCTTTGTCAAGAGGTCTCGCTCCTTGTAAAAACCGTCCCCATTCATCAGTGCAATACGAACTTTCTTTAGTTCTTCATACTGGCTGGGCTTTGGCGAAAAGAAAATACGGAGTTTTACTTTTGCCCCTTTCTTTGGGTCAACCAACACTTCTGGGTCTCCATCGACAAGAGAATAAGATTTACCTCCTAAGTCAACTTTTACAATATGTAGTTTGCCAAGTTCAAGGACATTTGCAAGAACCCCTTCCCACTTGGAAAAATTTAATGATGGGCTTTCTAGAATTTGTTGGCATAACCCTATGCGAGTGTTTAGTCTACTATTCTGTTTAAGGAAAGCTGCGACATCCTTCTGAAGTGAGTTCGCTTTGATGGGCAGCTCAACAACCCGGTCTGCAATGGTCGATGAGAAATCAGACATGACGCTGATGCAGTCATCGTTTTTCATTAAGAACGATGGCGTATACTCTTTCCTTTGAGCGAGTTTCTCATCCGGAATAAGACCCAGATAAAATATTCCGTTGCCTATTTCCTTGTCGGTAAGTCCGGATAAGACAACATAAAGCAGATAATTAATCTTGTCATTGACCGAAACATTTAAATTCTTTTCGGCATACTGCAACACTGTCTTGATTGTCTTGTTGCCATCGGTTTCATTCAATAACGATTTGAACAACATGAAATCCAGTGTTTTCACACTTAGATCTTGGAATGTTGCATTACCGTATGAGTCTTCGGCAGACGTACTGCTGTTGACCGGAATGAGTATCAAAATTGGCTTGGTCAAGTCGTTGCGAAGCTCAATGAGTTTTGTGGGTGTAATATATTCGCTTCCTGAAAGAGTTTCAGAAAGAATATAACACTCTGCTTGCGTCTCACGCGAATTGATTTTATTTCTCAATTCGGGTAAGACTTCCAAAGGAAATCCCGTGACTTTCATGCAATGTCCGTCAGAGGCATTTTCTATGATATTGCCATAGCAGGACATGAAAATGTCCAGCATCCGATTATAATATTCTCTTCGTAAATCCATTGAGTTCGCTATTAATCGTTGAATTTATATCTGGGACGTATCTTCTGTAGTGATGAAGCATCGCTAAGGTCTGTATAGAACCCTATCTGGCGGAGCTTACTCTTTAGCGCATCAACATTGGCTTTGAATGCCATGTGGGTCTTTACATCTGCATCGGAAAAGCGGGGTTCGTCACTACCATCGATAATAAGCCCATATCGGTCTCTGATACTCTTTATGAGCTGTCGGATGCTTAGCGGATTACTACTGAACCCTCCACCATCTTTTGGTGTAAGTACAAGAAGCTGCACAAGAACCTCCAAAAGTTTAGAGCCAATTGCGCCTCGGCGCTGGTGTTTTCGACTTCGTCCATCAATCATCAGGGCTGACTCTGTATTTTTCATTGAAACATTATCAAGAAATTGACGACCATATTTCAATTGGTAAGAAGCACCTACATTCATGAGACACAGTACATATTTTTGGAGTGCTGTATCTTCAAATTGTAGATAATTTTCTAATTCAGATTTGTACGTTCTTGCATCCTCTCGTTCTTCTTCTGTTTTAGCTTCTTTATCATAGTTGCTAAGGACATCCGAAAGTCGTACTTGAAAATATGCATCTATGCTTGCATCATAATTTTTAATCCGATGAAATATTTGGTTCATAGATTCCAAACTTGCTCCCGGCATTCGTCTTACAGCCTTGATTGTGTATGAGGCTTTGATATAATTCAACATGCCATCGAGGAGATGTTGCATATCTGCACATGCAATATCTGAAATATCGCTTTCAAGTCTATCCGTCATATCAACAACCATACTCCAGCCCTCAGATTCTTCAGCAGAACCAGCATCGACCATTTTGGGAAGCTGATAAACAAGTTGATGAAAGTATAATGCGAGATGAAAACCTGTAAGAATCCTAAGATAATCAATAAATACACTTCGAGGCATACTATTTTGGTATGCAAGTAGCCGAACTACATCGTCACAATATAGGTCAGCTTGTTTCTTCAAAAGTGGACTAATATCGGCTATGACATTGACCACCTTTGGATCAATATCAACCATTTTAATCAGATGAAGCATCCCGGCCGTATCAATATCAAGCGTAGGATTATCAACAAGTTTTCTACTGAAGTTGTCCCAGCCGATTGACATATAAGTTTTTAAAGCATCCCTTACTTCTGGACGTTGATTGATCATGATGAAAATCTGGTCCGCAGTATTGTAATCACGAGTGTATTTCTGATTACGGATTCGATAGCTTTCCAGGTGGAGAGGACGCATGGAGGATATGTTTTCCTTAGCTTTTCCACGAAAAACCATATTAACCAAGCTACTACGCAACCAACTTTCTATCGCTTCTGGATAGTCCGAAAAGCCAACAAGTTCTTGACGCGTCTCTAAGGTCTTGAAATACTTTTCTTTAAGGGTATTTACGTCATGGAATGTAGCATTCCTTGCAAGTTTTAGTTTTATTCGAGCACCATTGTTTCGCATTAGCATGAAGAGATTGACCAGAACATTATCCAATGTAACGGCCTTCATGTCAACAGCGAATATCGACGGCTCACGGAATACACGCTCCTCGCGTGAGAGTATCGGCATTTTCATATTTTATCCTCCTCTGCTTCAAGTCGTGTTACAACAATACGCATCGTTCTCTTATTAAGGCGTATGCGATAATAATCCTTTTCGTTGTTAGTCACGATGATTTCTGTATAAGTTTCGCTTTCAAGCAGGTTCTTGAATACCTGTAACTCGATAAACCTGCCTTTTAGATCGCTTACCGAAGGGCTAAAACCATTCTCAATATATGAGAGCATTTCGTATAGTTCGAGCGATACATTAAGCTGAATATGCTTCTTTGTCTTGCTACGAAAGACAAATGCACAATTCTCATGTTCAAGATACGTCGTCAGTTTATCATTCGTATCAACTTCCATTTCGAAGTCTTTGAGTGGGAATCGACGATAACTCTTTGCGCTTGGATCAGCAACACGGGATGATGAAAGAAGTAAGTATTCTTTTGATAGCTCCCTGTTCCAGCATCCTTCACTACATGAGATAGCGTAAGCCAAATCATTCTTCACAGTCTCCAAGTCATCGCCTTTCTGATTGAGGTTATTGACAAATCTACCGATTGACTGGAAAGGAAGACGTTTCATGAATCCGTCTTTATCGTTGAGGAATGCACCCTCAAAATACTGGTGACGAATAAATGTCTGGTGACGTAATTTCAACAGTCGGACATCACTCTCACTCATCATATATGATGGCTTTAGCTCCATAGTGTCATTGAAAGATGGTATCAAGGACGCTGTTCTTTCTGCGAATGAAAGATAATCTCTTTCATTTTTTTCGCTAAAATAGAGATTCCGGTCAAGCTCTGGTATTGCGACATTGGCAATATCTGTTTCACGTAGCAGTTTTACAACTCTGTCTTCGGAGTGCTGATTGGGAAACCATGAATGTTCAGGCGCTGTTATGTTGAAATAATAGCGCGTCCACCACCTTTGCCGTTCAAGTTCATATCTGATTCTGCGATTATTCTTTTCCTCGTCAGTCGCATCTTCCGGTGTCTCGTCGTATTCTCTTTTTGCCTTATCTAATAATTCAATAAGGTGGGGCATGTCTGCGCACGTATAATCACGGGTAAGCATCCACGCTATAATTGAGCGCAAATCACGCATGGTTATATGGAGCTCACGTTTATATACTATTGTGCGGACTATCCACTCCAGGCGCTTTATTATCTCGTTGCCAACAGCCGAGTCGTTGAGTGAATCGACGTTATATTTTATGAAGCAACGGTCGGCTATCGGACATCCCAGACATTTGTTCCAAAGTTTTTTATCGGTCAAAGCCTTTACCTGTTTACGCAACAAGGAATCCCCATTGTCGTCAAGGGCAGTGACCGAACGAAGATTAAGATTAATAACCATGACTCCGTCAGGGAGGGTAGCCACACCCTCTTTGTAAAAGTATTCATCAATGGCATTATGTAATCCCGTAAGTTCCGGAGTTGACTCCAGATATTCCATCAATCGACCTTCATTAATAGCTATTATGCGGCCCTCCACAGCACATCGATAGTCCTCAATACCAATGAATGGCGCAAAAAACTTTGCCAGAACATCGTTATTCTTTAGGTTATGCTCATCTTGAGAACCATCGTAGTTACTTTCAAACATGACGCTACCCAGACGGAATTTTGCACCATTGCGGGACTCGACATAATTGAGGTCTGTTCCAGCGTTCTCAACCTGACGTATAAACGCGGTCTTGCCATCGCCAGCATTACCGGTTATGATTATAAGCTTATAGTCACCATGCTTGATGTCTTCTAAAAGTTTGGTGTCGAGGCGCGTCTCAGTATATGTCAGTTTGTCAAGAATGTTGTCATTCTTGAATCCTGCACGAGTTCCGGCATTACCTCGTTCACTCTGACTATAGAGAGAATTAATATAATCGACAATATTGTATTCTGTTCCATCCTTGCTATAAAATTCAATAGAAGAATCTATACGTTCAAGAGCATCAAATGCCTCTTGCATCTCTTTTGCGTTTTGGAATCGATTCTCCTTTCGTGTTTCGCAAGCCTTCATTATGAATTTTGCGAACTTATCGGATATGAGGTGATTCCTGTCAAGAATGTTGACCGGAGTCTGGTCAAGAATAGGTGTCTGACTATTTCCCCAAGGATAGATATGGCTCAATAATTCATATGCCGTAACTCCGAGAGCAAATGTATCTGCACCTAAGTCCCAATTCATCTTGCTGCCGACTGTCAGGTCAGGTGCCACATAACGATAAGTTCCTACCTTATGTCGATCTCCTTCCTTGTTTGTAGCTATGTTGAAATCGATGAGCACGAACGACCCATCTTTACGATACATTATATTTTCAGGCTTGATGTCTCTATGTATTACTGGTGGCTGTTTTTCCTGTATATACACAAGAGCTGAAATCATTTGTTTGAGAAATGATTTCATCAGTGTGAGAGAAAGGAATGTATCGCCACTCGCATAGCGGCGAATGTCTGTCCCATCAACATAGTCCATAAGAGTATAGAACAACCCACCATTGGTTGTCCCGTTTCCACGGAATCTCACTATGTTCGGATGATTCAGGTCATTCAATGCCTTGAATTCATCAACAGTCACTTGTGGGCTTACGCCCTCCTTGAATATTTTGGCGGCATATAAAGCTCCAGGCTGATATTGGTGTTTTGCTTTGAAAACCTTTGAGAATCCACCTTCGCCAAGCATTTCACCAAGGACTATGTCGTTGGTAATGCGGTCTGTCGGTTTTAAGTCATTAAGATTTTCATTGGCTTCAGGAACAGAGTATTGCTGTGTGTGGGCAATTATACCGTTCTCAAAGATGAATTGGCGTACTTCATCTATGTTGGCCCATCTTTCAATCGGATCAACAACTATTGTTCTTTCGCAAAGTTCATCTACCCATTTCTCAACGTTAGAATTCACCGCAGAGGGTAGCGAATCTTTTGGAAGTTTACCACCCTTCATTAATAACTCTTTGAAATTGTCGAACGGAAACTTCTGTCCAGTCATCAGCTCGTAGGCAAGAACTCCGAAAGAATAAACATCCGATGCTGCAGAATAGTCCCCGATAAATACATCTTCAGAAGTATAGGCATTCAAGTCGAAATCCTCTAAATCTACAGTGACATTAAAGCTTGCGTCATCGTGAGCTTCGTTATATGCCAACCCAAAATTAGCAAGCGCAGCCCTGCGGTCAGATTGGATAAAAATATTTTCCGGACGCACGTCTCTATGTATCACATTCTGTTCGTGAGCTAAGGATAGAGCCTCAGCAACATTCAATAAAATCTGAATCTTATCCAATTCCGTGAATGTGTTGCGAGCCATCTCACTTCGCAGAGAACGGTCATCTTGATAGGGAGTTATAACATAATAATGATTCTCCTCCGACTCAAACCGACTCTTAATGATTACCCCGGTATTGTCAGGAAGAAAGTCCTCGGTAATCTCACCATTATGAACCAGCTTTTCATGCTTCTCAATCTGAACAGGTGACATACCGGCCTGATTTAAGGCGTAATCGCGAACCTTATACTTTTTGTCAGTTGGGAATTTCTTATGGCAAAGGTATTCTATATAATCATCAGTAGTATCAAGTATCTCGTCGATAATCATACCACAGACATTAGTGCGGACGTGAGCCCGACTAACACTGCTACCCATAAGATAATCGGTAATATCGAATTGGTAAGACGCAATCGCACTTGCTGGGACATAGTGAGGCAACCTGTCAGGCTCCTTAATGAAATTGATAAGTTCATCATTGAGTAGGAATGTTTTGTTGTCGCTGGCAGAGCCGACCTCAAATCCTGATTTGTTCTGATTAAGGTTACTTAGGGTCACAATAGATTCAATCCATGCAGCTTTCCAACGTCCGTTCTTGCGTTTGAGATAGTCGCTGAGGACTTTGCCTTTGAATGTAACACCCTTAATGGGGTTCTTAATTTCTCGGTCGTTATGAAACCATGCGCTATCGTATGCTTCAAGACGGCCTTTGTAGTCCTTGTTTTCGATAAGATAGATTGCATGGGGAGCAACCACGATGCAGTCGCACTCCATGAATTGAGTACCCCCATTCGGATTGATATAGGGATATTCGCCATTGGGTATGATGTAATAGCTGTCAGGCAAGTTAACTTGAAGGAAGTCAAATAAATGCTTCTCTCCGGCGTTCACAGGTCCAGGGCTATGTATTGGAGTACAAAGTTTTGCCATTGGTATGATTGGTGTTATCTATTGTTCTAATTCCATTTCTCAATCTCAGCCTCTACCATTGCTATGGCTTTCAATTCTTTCTCGTTAGCCAGATGACGTTTTGTATGTGCGTTTCTGACCATACGATCAATCTTGTTCATGTCTTCCTTTGCAAGAATTGGAACAGGGATGTCGAGAAACATTCGATTTATTGGATGACATATCTTGGTCCCAGCTTGTGTCCGTCTAATAAGGCGGAATCCATAGTCTGAATTTAGCCAACAATATAAATATCCAGCGGGTACCTTATCATTTGACTTCATTCTAATAAAGTGACTTGATATGAAAGCACCTTCTAAATCTTCGTTGGCATATATGGCTCGACAAAATGTCTCATTCTCACCGAGAGTTCCATCGCTTGCAATTAAGACCTCTCCATATTTGACAAGGTTGTCAGTTTTTACACCTCTCCTCGAAATATATTTGCCCGTAACAATTGTATCAAATATATCCTTTTGGTTAATCAGCATAATGCCACAATGGGGCTTTACTTCAATACTTGGAGCTCCTGTGGATGAAAATGTTTCACCGTTTTCAATTACATCCTTTATTGTTAAATGACTCTCTGGAATAGAGGAGATAATAGCCTTGATGCGTTCAGAATTATTAAAAGCATTGAACGTAATTGAACCGAATTCAGATACTTTTCGAGTAAAGCAACTTGGCTTCCGAGTTGCGCTGTGCTGACCAAAGTAATCATAGTCTTCCGGTGTTAATGACCGCAATCCGGCTTTCTTTTTTAAGAGTTTGTCTGCTGCCTCTAACTCATCAGCGGCTGATTCTCGCAGACGAGCTGATTCTTGAATCAACAAATCAATACTCTCCTGCAATGTCTTTGGGAAATTTGGTATTGGAATTTCACCTACAAAAGGACACTCTATATGTTGGATTACAGCACCGAAAGTACCTTGCGTGAGAAGTATGTATCCATACTTGGATGCTAAATACGCATATATCGCGCCAGCTCTGAGGATGTTATTCGGCTTAAGCCGAATAACATGCTCAGAAGCAAGCTTCTGAGCATGTTTCGCGTTAGCGAACGCAGTTTTTCCGATAGTGCCACTTCGTGTAATGAGAATCCATCCTTTTTCAAGGGCTAATTCCTTTACTCCACCCATATAACGCTTTGACACCATCTTTACGGACTCCAAATCCGCAGCGAGTATATCAGAACTGCTCAAAAACTTATATCCATGCTTTGGGTTTGATACGTATACTCGTTTGTAACGTCCTCCATTGAATATACCTGAAGACACCTCTTTTAATTTCAAAAGCGGATACGGGGATTTTGCAATAGTCTTTTTAACAACTATTGCATCACTCAGGTGATAAGATGGGTCAAATCGCCTACTTGCATCCTCAATGCTTGTTAGTTGAATTTTTGACGCTTTCATATCCCCATGATTTTTTTATATTCCTCTGAAATTTCCGGAAGGTCATCATCAAGCCGGCGCACTCGTTCTACACGACTTCGCGTTATGAGTTCTCCATGACGATTACGGGCTGCCCATTCCTTCTTTGTTGGGTAAAGAATTTCAGCGCCATCATCATCTCTCTTATATATAGGATTGCCTCGGCGGTCTTTGCCAACCTTTTCGGCTATTGCCATGAATACTTCGTAGTCTTCCTTTTGACCCAGTTCAATGCCTATCTTTTTCTGTAAGAAGAGTAGTGAAGCCTGAACGCCAACCTGAGGCAAGAATGCTTCTACAGGCAGGTCTATAGAGGCTATGAGTTTGAATTTTGAAAGTATCCATTCACGAACCTTCTCAGTATTGGGGTTACTGAGTATGCCATCAGGTAAGACTATCGCCATTTTACCACCTGGTTTTAGGAAATTATAACATTGCTCTATGAACAATCCTTCTGGCGATTTTATCCATGCTGATAGGTCATAGTGCTCGACAATGCCCTGTGCAACCTCGACCTTTGAGCCAAAGGGAGGATTTGTAAATATCATATCGAACTTGCCGAAAGCACTGTCTTTGGCTGCATGTTCGTCACATGTTGCGTAGTCGCCCCTATGTCCAACGCTTGTACTGACAGCTTCATTTATACGTTCGAGGTCAGGCAATGAACCAAAGGGGTATTCAAGTGAGTTGATATTGAATATATTGCTATGTCCGTCACCTGCCATAACCATATTCATCTTTGCTGCTTTCTTCAAATCAGGGTCAAAATCGAACCCGAATATCATAGACTCAGCATATTGACGAACGATTTTATTGACTGTCTCATCAGTGTTTGAGAGAGCATCAATCTCAGCTTCAGAACGATCTGCATAGATATTGCGTGTAATTTGGCGACGAACATGATCCAGAACCATTACAAGAAAACCTCCACTACCACAAGCCGGGTCGAGCACACGACAATGCTGGTTTGGGTTCATAATCTCAACCATACACTTTATTATATTGCGTGGTGTGAAGAACTGACCAGCCTCCTGTTTGAGAGTATTACTTACGATAGTCTCGTAAGCGGTGCCTTTCACGTCAACAGTAGCATCAAGGAAGCTGTATTTGGCTATCTGCGATGCGACATACGCAACGCCACGGTCAGACAAACTAATCTGCTCGTTTCCGTCAAAGACTGTTTTAAAGAGATCATCCTTTTTCAGTCTTTCAAAGATATCCTTAATTCGTTTGGCAACTGTAGCCTGACCTTCAGGCGTATTCTGTTCTGTGACACCAACCCAGAACTGGCGGCGATAACTGAACCCCTTCTCGGCATCTGTAAAACGACGTTTTTCATCGAAAATCTTACAGAATATCAGATTAAGAAGTTCCCAAAACGCATCTTTTTTTCGACCCTCGTTGCCATAAAGATAGTCATGACAACGCTTAAACGTTCGAATAAGTGTATCATTGGCAGCTTTACGAGGTTGGGCACGATCACCCATGTTTTCAAGATCTTCTATGGTTTCATCGCAACCTGGGAAATCGCTAATATCTTCAATTCGTTCATTGCCTATCTCATCTTCTTTTCTGTAGGCAAAGAATTGTTTATCTCCATTAGTCCACATTCCGAAGTCACACCCCGTAGCTTGCAGTGCCTTATGAAGAGTAGCCTCGACTCCTTTCTTCTTATCGCTTTCTTTTGCCTTAGAGTCAAAGACAATACAAATACGCTCTATATTTTCCGGTTCTTTCTCTGCTTCATGACGAAATATTGCCAAGTCTATAGTCATGCGCTTTTTCTTACCTTCATCATCTTCGTAAGAGAAAGAATAGTCGCGTTTCATATCGGAAAGATTAAATTCATATTCCTCGTCCATCTGGTTGATTATAGATTGAAGAAGAAGTTCTTTCTCTGTGGCAGTTTTTATAGAATTGGTCAAGACGCAGACAAGTTGGTTGTCATCAAGGACAACCTCATCCTGCAACTGCTTTTTATCGATGTCAAAGTTAGCCATAATATACAAAATTACATAAGTTTAAAGTCATTGCCATGTCCATCTTGATCCATCTTAATAATCCTGCTTCTTAATTGACGATTGAAGTAAATCCTTAACGTCAACTTCAAGACTCATGGCAATATCAGAAAGTGTCTCAAGTGAAGGCTGTGCTGTATTAGTACACCATTTGGACACCGTAGCAGGGTCTTTACCAAGCTTTTGTGCCAACCATTTATTAGTGCGCTTCTTTTCAGCAAGCACCACTTTTAGTCGATTGAGATCTTTTCCCATTTGTAAAAACTGCTATTAGTATTGTGTATTTTGCAAAATTAGTGATTTATTTCGATATACCTATGATGTTTTCGGGAAAATTCATCAACTTTTCAGGAAACTGCTATCTGGAGAACGGCGAAAAAGATAATCGCATTTCTTGCTATCATACGGAATAGTTTCAGGATATACGATATACGCCATCTGTTAGCATTTTGTGAAAGGTATTAAAATCATTACGTAATTAACGCACCATAATCATAGATTTGCTAACTTTTACATCATAGTTATAAAATCTTATGCTATATAGAAAAGGAGAGGAAAATCCCCCTCCTTAACTCTAAAGCCATGTATCAGACATTCAAATCTTTCAGTGCTAGTGCATAATTGGGACAAAAACCGTCCATTATACACTTTAAACCAAGTGTCTGATAGTACTTGTGGTCATCATCTTTGGTACATAGGTATTTGTAACCGTAGCGTGGCATGTACTCCTTGAAGAACCGAGCCAAGTCTTTCAGGCTTTCTTCTTGGTTCTTTTTGAAGTTACTGCGCACAATGATGATAGACCAGTCGGGGAAGTTGCCTCTTCCACAGCTATATTCCCAGAAGCGGATATAGCAGTCTAAATCACGTTCACGGATGTCCACACAAAAGCCGTTGGCATGTGGCATCACGCTACAGCTTTCTCTGTAGCCAAACTTCTCACACAA
>UMHW01103441.1_pt1 | contig 27920 bp, 14 predicted proteins | sample 1965631 | NCBI WGS metagenome assembly UMHW01 (sample SAMEA4836107, study PRJEB28245) | human gut metagenome | biome: gut microbiome; material: fecal sample | place: Denmark | collected 2008
GATTTTCGGAGTAAATACATTGCCGAAATATCGAAGACAGGGCTATGCGGAAAAGCTGCTTCGCTACGCAATCAATGATGCAAGAGCACAGGACAGGGAAGGCCTGGTCCTGACCTGTAAGGATAAATTAGTTCATTATTATGAGAAATTTGGTTTTCAGAATGAAGGTGTTTCAGAATCAGTACATGGTGGAGCTATGTGGTATCAGATGCGACTGACATTTTAATATTAATGAGCTGAGAGGGTTTGAAAAATCATTCTTGCAATCTGCACGTTCTAATTTGCAGAAAGTATTTCAAACACGCTCTGGCATACTGAAGGTTTTCGCACCATTTTCACTGGACAAATACTATAGAATGCTTATAATAAATAGTAAGAAATGATTTTGAATAATTCTGGAATTGTACACTGCGCGACACGAACCAGAGGAAGAGAGGAAACCGCTATGAATATGCAGGAATTGTTAACATATGTAGAAGAACTGACATTTAAAACATCTATGTTTGGTTATGATAAAGATGAAGTTGATATTCAGTTAGATAAAATTTGTGATGAAGCAGAAGCTATCATTTTAGCGAAAGAAAAAGAGATAGAAGAACTGAAAAAAGAGAGCAAGACAGCTCTTGGTATTGCGGCAGCAGCTACAGGAAAGACGATGGAAGAGCTAGAAAAAGATACACAGGAAGACATCGTTGAGACAGAGGAACAGCCAGAAGAGGCAAAGAATCCAGAAGAAGGTATACATATCCAGGAGGAAGGTTCAGAGACAGTTACAACGGAATCTCCAATATCCACAGTAGCCGTAGCCAATGCAGATGAAGCACAGGATGAGATAGAGACTATAAGGGCACAGTTAGTAGCAGCACAGAAGAAAGTAGCTGCCTTAGAGGCAGAAATCGCAGCAGAAAAAGAAAAAACAGAGAAAGCGATAGCGCGTGCTGAAGAAGCGGAGAAGTCTGCTGAGAATAATAAAGCACCAGAGACAACAGACCAGGCTTATGAGCGTTACATGAAGAATGCGGATTTACTTTGCAAGCAGCTTTCTGATTTAGAAGGAAGACAGAATGCAATTCTAGATGAAGCCAGAGAACAGGCAGAAAGAGAAAGAGAAAAGGCAAGACAGGATGCAGCCGATATTATCGGAGAAGCAAGAAAAACAGCCGAAAGACTCTTAAAAGATGCACAGGAAAATAAGGAAAATGCCATTGAAGAAGCGAAGAAAATTCATGAGGACAGCCTTCGTAAAGTGGAAGAAGAGAAGAAACAGTGCGATGAATTATCAGCACAGAAAGCTGCTATGGTTAATTCCTTAAAGAAATTGACAGAAGATACAGCACGTCTGATGGAAAAGATGCAGGGATAGCTATTTAATTTATGAGATAGGACAGACGCCCTTAAAGAGAGACGACATCCTATATTTGTGACTCTGTCACTGTGGGTTGAATGTTTGCGGGAACGCTCGCATTCAATCCCCGTTTTAAGGGTACAAATATAGGATGCCGTCTCTTTTTAAGGGCGTCTGTTATACTAAATGAATTAAATTATCAATTTCATATTTGCTAAAAGGCATGAAATTAGGTATTATACATTATGTAACTTTATAATAACAAAAGTATACAAAATACAGGGACACACTCTAAAGATGAAGGGAGATTTGCTATGAAACGTGCGGGGAAAGTGTTTTTAGCATTGGCTCTTGTGTTGGCTATGCTTTGGACCTCAACAGGAACATCGAATGTTCCTGGGGTATTGGCAGAGAATGTTGCATCTATGCAATCTGCGAAGGATAACAAAGAGGCAGTAAAGGCTACCACAGAAGAGACAACGATGGAAACAAAAGAAAAAAGTACGACAGCTTCGAAAGCGGAGCAGGAGACGACTGCTAAAAAGGAAGAGACGACAACGCAGGAAGCTGCGACAGAAGCTGAAACGAAGAAAGAAGAAGCGGCTACTCGGGAAAAGAAAGCAGAATCTACAACGGCTGCGAAGAAAAAGACAGCAAAGAGTAAAATCGCTATGCAGGATGCCGCTGAGGCAGCAACGAAAGGGTCGGACAGTAACAGTTCGAATCAGAATATTGCCAGGGCAGCCAAAATTGATATAGCAAAATGTATAACAGCTGTAGATATGAGTGTTACCATTAACGGTAAGAAGACAGCGTTAGATGATCTGCCTGCAGGTACACTGGTTCCAAGAGGAGCGCCAGTCAGCATAACCGTAAAGTATGACAATGTAGATCATGCGCTTGAGAATCTCAGCGAGGGAACGGTTTTACATTATCAGCTTCCAGAACAGATTGAAATTGTTGCTGATCAGCAGGGAGATTTAACCGAAGAAGGTAAAGTAGTCGGTAAGTTCACGATCAGTAAAAAAGGTTTGGTTGAGATTACATTTACAGAAGGCTATCTTACAGACTGTGGTGGAAAAATAGAACAAGGAAGTTTCTGGATTAACGGAAACTTTAATAAGGAATTTGGTGGTAAAGGGCAAGAAACCATTATTTTTGGACCAGTAAAGAAGACCATTCATTTTGATCCAAAACTGGAAGAAGATAAAACAAATTTGAATGTTACAAAGAAGATTACCGGATTTGATGCGAAGACACAAAAGCTCACTTATACAATTACAGTAACAGCGCCTGCTGATAATACACAGACAGTAAAAGACGTAAAGGTAACGGATGTGTTTGCAGACAATTCTTTGAAGATGCTGGAGAATTTATATAAGGATATAAATGCAAGCAAAGGAACATTTGATGCAAAGACAGGTATCTGGACAATTGGGGATATGGAAAAGGGAGAGATACAGACTCTTACCTATTCTGTTAAGATAAAGAATAGCTGGGATGATACTATTACAGATAAGACCATATCCAATACAGCTACAGTAACTGCCGGAACAGAGAAGAAGGCAGAAGTTACTTCGAATAAAGTCTTTAACAATAACCTGAATATTACAAAGTCCACAGTTGATGGAACATATGGTACTTCAAAAGGGATTCATGTTGACGCGACAGGAACGTGGATAAAATACACGATTACTGTAAATGCATCAAATGTAAATCAGGATGATGCAAGCGGAGTTAAGGTAACTGATGTTTTCAGTGATGATAAAGAGGATATAGAACAATATTATGCAATAGAAGGTGCAACACAGACAAATAGCACGGAACCGGGTGCTGGAGAAATCTATATTGATAATAACAAGAAAGATTTCATCTGGAATATTGGAACAATGAAGCCGGGTGAGACAAAGACGCTTACCTATTGTGTGAAATTAAAAGACTCCGTATGGGAGAATAGTGGAAATACCAGTGATACAGTTAAGAAGAAGTTTACAAATAAAGCGACCCTTACTGCAACAGGTATGGAAGAAGATAAGTCTGCGACAACAACAGTAAACCTTAAAAAGAAATGGATTTCTAAAAAGGGAGAATGGGATGCCGCAACAGGTAAAATGAAGTTTACAGTTCAGGCAAATAAAGGAGACAATAACTCTCCAGTACTCGACAGAAACTTTACTTTCACAGATAAAATGACCGGTGATTATGCGTACACAGGGAATTTAGTAATTGAAGCAAAAAATGCAAGTGGTAAGACACAGTGGACAGACATTATTTCATTGGACGATTCAGACAAGCAGACACTAGAACATGGAACTTTTACATGGAATACAGATGGTGGATGGACATACAAAGCAGCGCAGGCTGGAGAATTTGTATATTATCTTACTTACTATGCAAAGCCAACAGCTAACGGTCATAACCATATAAGCAATACTGCTTCTATTGGCATTAACGGCAGCTCCTATGAGCACAAGACAAACTGGAGCGGAACCGGTTCAGAAGAAATTGCTTTAACAAAAGAGTATGTATCTGGCGTTACTGCAGGAAAAATGAAGTGGAGAACAACGATTCCGGTACGTGTTGTGGAAGGTTCTGCTTATGTGGATACAATTTCCTCTCCAAAGAATCATAAATTTGTATCTGAAGATAAATTAAGAGAAGGATTAGATATTTATTTTGGACAGGAAAGCAATAAGTTAAAAGAGGGTAAAGATTATACACTTACTTATAATGATGATTATAAATTTACTATCACCTTCCTGCATGAAATTGATGCAGACAGTACGAATAGAATTGTTATTACCTACTATACAGAGAATACAGTAGCAAGAGATGATGCCAAGTATAAAGATGGAGATAAATTTACCTATACTAATGCAGGTAAGTTAACAATCCGGGAGGGGCAGGAACTATCAGTCAGCGATAGTACGGTATGGTATAAACACTCATCCATCAGCAAGGAAGCCGGCGATTATGACAAGACAAATCGTACAATTCGCTGGTTCATCACACTGAACAAAGACGGCACACTTGGTACGCTTGATGGTGAAAACAGTGTTGCAGCAATTACGGATACTTTACCAGAAGGCCTCAAGTATGTAACAAAAGGAAATACACAAAATATACAGATTACTGAACGGGGTAAACAGGCAGCAAAAGCAGCGATAGACAGCAACAGTATTGTATATGACGAAGCTTCAAACAAGTTAACATTTAATGTTATAGGTTTAAAATCTGATAGCAAAAACAGTAACGAAGGCTATGTAAAAATAGCGATTGATACTCTTGTTGATGATGAATATATTGGTCTTTATACAGAAAAGACTTATGAGAATAAGGCAAAAGTAGAATATGATGGTAACAGCAGTACGGAAGCTACTGCAAACAAGACCATAAAGAATACTACTCTTAAGAAAGATTCAGAATATATAAATGGTTCTACCGCAACTTATACATTAACAGTGAATCCAAATGGAGAGAATCTTTTAAAAGATAAAGACACAATTACTGTTGTGGATCAGATGCCGAAGATTATGACTCTGCTTTCAGATAGTATCACTGTGAATGGAAAATCTCTGGCACAGTCTGGATGTACATTTACAACGGGAACTGGAGATGTAAATAATAACGAATACAAATTTACAGTTCCAGATGATGAAAAGGTTGTAATCAAGTATAAGGTTACGATAAATGCTGCAGAAGATACCGCAGTTACTTTATCCAATACTGCATGGTATGAGGGAGTTGAGAACACGGCAATTAATAACTCAAAGGAAATAATTGTTTTAAGTGCCGGAGCAGAAATTACTGGTTCAAGAAGTTTTTCTATTTTAAAAGTGGACAGTCAGACACAGGCACTGATTGAAGGTGCAAAGTTTAAACTGGAAAAGGCGAAAGTCGAGAATGGAGAAATTACTGGTTTTGAGACAGTGATGAATGAGGGAAAAGAGACACAAACGACCGGTGAGAATGGAAAAATTAAATTCATTGGTTTGAAAAAAGATGGTTTATATCGTTTTACAGAAGTCAGTGCAGCACCTGGATATAAGAATTCCGGTAAAACAATTTATGTTGCATTTACAAAAGCAATGCAGGATTTTGGTGCTAAAGCAGGATATACGGTAACAGGAATTGCAGGTGGTGCGACCATACAGGTAGAAAACATGCCGGCCGGCAGCCTCACCATCGAGAAAAAAGTGATCGGTAACAACATTCCTGAAGAAACCTATGAAATGTCAGTAACTGCCGCTGAAGGTAACACAGATACTGATCTCACAAAAGCAACAGTAACAGACACAACCGATAACAATGCAGCAATTACGCCAGCTATTTCAACAAAAGATGGACAGAGTACATTGACCTTTAGTTTAAAAGCCGGACATAAAGCGAAAGTAAGCGGACTTCCAGTTGGAACTTACAATGTGACAGAGAACGCTGCAAGCCGGTCAGAAACAGATAAAACAGCTTATACGGCAAGTTATTCTGTAGATGGTAATTCTGTCTCAAATGTGAAAGTTAAAGTGGCACAGGATGCAGATTCTAATGCAGTTCCAAATGTGACAGTAACTAACACATATAAAACAGAACTGAAAGTCCTTAAGAAAGATATCGGAACAGATGCACCTCTTTCAGGAGCGCAACTTGCAATTTACAATAACTCTGATGTAACTTTTGACAGCGAAGGCAAAGCCACAGTAAAAGCTGGCGCAACAGCCGTAGCATCCTGGACCAGTGGAACAGATGCAAAAGACCTTACCGGAAAGGTAGTGGCAGGTGGAAACTATGTTTTAGTTGAGACAGCCGTACCAACGAGCGATTATGTTCAGGCAGCAGCCATTCCATTTAAAGTGGATGCAGAAGGCCAGATTCAGGTTGCAGATGCTTACGCAAATAACTATAATGACAGCACCCATACCATCACATTAAATAACCAGAAAAAGACAGGAAGCCTTACTGTCAAGAAGATTATCGAAGACGGTGAAGCAGACACAGCATTTGACTTTACAGTTACATTTACAAACTTTAATAATGGCAAAGGTGGTGATGTCACTGTCACAAGAAAAGGTAAAGAGGGAAAAGACCAGCCTGAAACAAAAACAGTTAAGCCAGATGCAGATGGAAGTCTTAAATTAGAGCTGAAAGCGTTAACAAATAATGAGGCAGTTAAGATTTCTGGAATTCCATACGGTACATCTTACACAGTAACAGAGACACAGCAGGAAGGCTATCTCGAGACAGCAAACAGCAATCTTACCGGTGTCATTGGAGATAACGGAACAGCGGCGAATGGTGTAGAGCGAGCAACAGATGCAGAAGCTTCTATCACTAATACAAGACTGACCGGATTCACTGTTAAGAAGTTAGCAGAGTACGGACAGTACACACCAGATGCAGAAACAAAGGATAACAAGCAGTTCAAGTTCAAAGTAACTTTAACAAGAAATGATGCAGTTTATACACGCAAGTTCACAATCAAGTACAGCGATAAAGAGCAGAGTGAAGAAGTTAGAGCAACGAATGGTGTATATGAATTCACATTAAAGGATACACAGAGTGCAGCATTCAGCGATCTTCCTTCTGGTACAAAGTACACAGTAGAGGAAGTAGCAGATGACGATTATACTTCTTCCGTAAAAGTAAATAATACGGTTCAGAAGGCAGACAGTAACAACAATGCAGATAACAATAAAAATGTTGCAGCTACAGCAGAAGGAACCATTGATAAAACAGGGGATACCGTAGAATTTACCAACACAAGAAAGCTTGGCGCTTTCTCCTTTACAAAGACTGTAAAAGGGAATATGCAGGATAAGGAGCAGTCCTATGACTTCTATGTTGAAGTAGATGGCAAACCGTTCAACGGCAATGCAGCAATAATCACACAAAAGGCCACAGAGAAGTCAGACGATGCAGACACTCAGGGTAAGACCAAAGAAGACAAGAGTGAGAATACTGCAGGAACAACGGTTCAGATTACTGACGGCAAGCTCAGCCTGACTGACGGTCAGACCGCAACAATCGCAAACATCCCAGCTGGCGTATCCTACAGCATTAAAGAAACAACCGGTGACCGTTATGTAACCCTTATTGATAATAAGGTTACCGCAGAAACAGCTGGCACAGTAGAAGAAGGGAAAACAACCGAAACACAGTTTGTCAATCAGGTAATTCACCTCAACATCACAAAGACAGATCTGACGGGTGAAAGAGAAGTTGCCGGTGCAGCAATGACACTTTATAAAGCAGAAGATGTCAACGAAGACGGCACAGTAAAAGACGGTGCCGAAGCGCTTGACAGCTGGGTATCCGGCAAGGAAAGCTTCCATGACTTTGGACCAGCTATAAAGGCAGGCGCGTCCTATGTTCTTGTCGAGACCGCAGCACCAGATGGCTATACTTACGCAGAAAATATTTCATTTACTGTGAATGCAGATGGAACAATTAAGACAGATGCTGAGAAGACAACGGATAAAGAAACAGGCGAAGATGTTTATTTTGTAAAAGATGATGTAACAAAAGTATCTATTAAGAAAATGGATATTACAGGCAATAACGAAGTTGCCGGTGCCAGACTTCTTTTAAAAGATAAAGAAGGAAATATAATCGAAAGCTGGATGTCTGCGACAGAAGCCCATGTATTTGAGCAGAAACTCATTGCGGGAGAAACGTATACACTTGCAGAGGTTACTGCGCCAAGCGGTTATGAAGTTGCAGCAGATATTACATTTACTGTAAATAAAGACGGAACGGTTTCTATTGATGGTAAAGCAGTGGATGGCAACGAAATTATCATGAAAGATGATACAACACCAGTTGGTGAAGAGGGTAAACTTGTTGTAAGTAAGCTGGTTACATTCCAGGGCAAAAATCAGGCAGTAAACAGAACTTTTTACGTTGCATTATTTAGCGATGCCGACTGCACACAGAAAGTTTCTAATGTAAAAGAATTGAAATGCGAGGGCGCATGGTCAGCATACACTGTATTTGAACATCTCAAAGACGGAACATATTATGTTGCAGAAACAGATGAGGATGGTAATAAGTTAGAATCTTCCGAAGCTTGCAAGATTGAGGGTAATGGAACAAAATGCCAGATTACTCCAACACAGAAAACAGCATATGCTGTCATTGAAAACCAGCTTCTTATTCCGGGAGACGATTTCTTAAATACTCTACACAATCTTACTGTAACGAAAAATGTTACATTAGACGGAGAACAGATTTCTGAGAAATACAGTGGAACATTTTATGTAAGCCTGTTCACAGACCCTTACTACACAAACCGTACAGGTGATGTGAAAGAATTAAAGATTCAGTATGGTAAGAGTACTTCCGTAAGCTTCACAGATTTAGCAGACGGAACCTACTATGTGGCTGAGACAGACAAAGACGGTAATCCGGTAGAGAACACGGACTTTGGCTTTGATGTAAGCTATGATGGAGATATCACTGTTTCCTTCACAGAGCAGAACACCGACAGCACATTAGCAATCACAAACGATATGACCGAGAGAAATCCGGAATATAACAAATATTCAAAAAAAGAAGACGATGGTGATGACGGCAAAGAGAAAAAGAAAACAAGCACCAGCAAGAATAACTCTTCTAACAAAACAACCAAAAAAGGTAAAAACTCAAAGACCGGAGATAACTCACATATCCTCTTTTACGCAGCATTAGCAGCCGCAGCCCTTGCAGCAGGAAGTGCAGAAGTATATCGTAGAAGACGCAGAGCAACAGGAAGAAATAAACACGACAGATAGAAAGATTTTGATTTAAATCAGGAGACGAACCCCGAAATAGTTATAGCTATCTCGGGGTTTTCTCCAGTTTCATCAAGAGGGATACATATGTTAAAATTAATAATTTTTGATATGGACGGTTTAATGTTCGCCACAGAACAGGTAAACTACAGAGCATTTACCGAAATAGTAAAAGAAGAGGGATATAATCCAACCTTTGAACAATATATAGGATTTTTGGGAATGAATGCAAAAGACATTCAGAAGAAATACTATGTTTATTATGGAGAAGATGTAGATGCGGAAGGCATTTACAAAAAAGTTGGTAACCGCTCCAAACAGATAATCAGAGAAGAAGGAGTTCCTGAAAAAGAAGGTCTGAGAGAGCTTTTGCAGGTTGTCCGGGAAAAAGGCTTGCAGACAGCCGTAGCGAGCGGCTCAGATACAGATGTTATTAAAGAATACCTGGACAGAACTGGGTTAAACGAATATTTTGATATGGTGCTTTCTTCAAAAGATGTGAAAAGGGGCAAGCCATTCCCAGATGTATTTTTGGAGATTTGCAAAGCATTTGATGTAAAGCCAGAAGAGACACTTGTATTAGAAGATTCCGCAAATGGCGTGCAGGCAGCTCTTGCAGGTAATCTGCCTGTTATAAACATTCCAGATTTGCTTCCAATACCAAAAGAACAGCAGGAAAAATGTGTAGCGGTAGTGGAAAATTTAAAAGAAGTAATTCCGTATATTTAATAACGGTATGAATCGAAAACAAGTTGTATCTGTCTGATAAAAATAATAGATAAGCACGAATCATTCTCATTTTGCATATGATAAATCAAACTGGGCGAAAGCAGGAAACCATTATATGAATAAAAAAGGAGACTTTGATTTTGAATGGCTGCCGGGATTTCGAGAGATGATGGCATGTCAAAATGAGGAACAAAATACACAGCAGGAAACTGACTGGGGCAATGAAAATCTTCAAATAGAGGCATTACTTCCTCCAGAGCAGTTACAACAGGAAGAACAGCGATACTGGAAAGACTACGAATATTTTATCCAGATGCTGCCGATGGTCGCAAGAGAGGTGTGGATTGTTGGAGATGCCCTGCTTGATCAATATGAGTACAAGGGAAGTCCGATTTATTCTGAATATCCAGACAAGGTAACTATTTTAAAAATTGCGGATATGGTGTATGATAAGTTAAAGTATCGCGAGGAACAGGAGATGATACAGGCTGATGATGAAGAGATGATAAGAAATCCATACTTTGTAGAAGTCTCTCTCCGGGATGCCATCACTCCATTTCGCACATTGATACAGGTAATATTACATTGGAATATTAATCACAGAAGACAGCGCTATTACCGCAGACAGAAAGTATTTTCAACACAATAATGCAAAAGATTCCTATGTCTGCAAGATGAATATTTTAAGAGATGTTCTGATATTTTCAGTATAATATTCAAGAATGCCCCGGCATTCTTGCTGCGAGATGCGCGTCTCTGCAAGTCTGCCGGGGAGAAATACCGAGTATAGATTGAAAATAAATAGTGGAAAAAGCGCTGGCAGTATAATGTGGTTACTGCTATAATATACATTTATTATCGAAATAAATAACAGGAGAATAAACATGGAGTTTTTACTCACCAAAATCAAAGAAAATTTAAATGAGCAGATGCTTCTTCTCACGATAAGTAATCCAAGAAAAGCAGAAGAAGTGAAAAAGTACAATATTCGCCCGATTCTAGTGAAGGACAAACTTGTTTTTCAGAGTGCGGCGTATACAAAGACGCAGGTTTTTCATAAGAATCTTAGTAAGAGAGAATTATTAGAAGAAGTGGAAAAGATACTTCCCTTATATAAACAGGTACAGCTGCAGACTTCTGGTGCAGAGCTTACTGCACTTATCAACAAAAAGGGAAAGGCAGCAATTAAAGTAAAGAAGCAGAATAATCCGGCTGTGGCAAAGCTGTCATCAGATAAAAGTCATTTGCTTCATAACCGCACAAAGAAATACATTTTACCAGAAGGAGTTGCTGTCCCATTTTTAAAAGATCTTGGAGTTATGACAGCAGAAGGAAAGATTGTGCGGACAAAGTACGATAAGTACCGCCAAATTAACCGCTTTTTAGAGTTTATAGAGGATGTGCTGCCGCATCTTCCAAAGGACAGGGAGATTACAATTCTTGACTTTGGATGCGGAAAGTCCTATCTGACATTTGCTATGTACTACTATCTTAAAGAGTTAAAAGGTTATGATATTCGTATTATCGGTTTGGATTTAAAGAAGGATGTTATAAAAAACTGCAGCCGTCTGGCTGTGAAGTATGGCTATGATAAGCTTAATTTCTATGAAGGTTCCATAGAAGAATTTGAAGGCGTTACACAGGTAGATATGGTAGTAACACTCCACGCCTGTGACACAGCGACGGATTATGCTTTGTATAAGGCATTACGCTGGGGCGCATCTGTTATTTTATCCGTCCCATGCTGCCAGCATGAACTTAATAAGCAGATTTCTGCATCAGAATTTGAGCCAATAACAGATTATGGCATTTTAAAAGAGCGCTTCTGTGCGCTTGCAACAGATGGTATCCGTGCCAAAATTTTAGAAGAACAGGGATACGATACACAGATTTTAGAATTTATTGATATGGAGCATACACCAAAGAACCTTTTAATTCGTGCCTTACATCGGAAAAAGCCGTCCGCAAAGAAGAGAGAAAAGGCTTCAAAAGAGGTAAATGCATTTTGTGAGCAGTTTGGATTTGCTCCAACATTGTGGAAGCTTCTTCAGGAAGAGGGAGGGGTGAATAATGAGTAAAAATGTACAGTTGATAATCCTGCACATAGCAGTTGCCGTATTGTGTTTCATCGGCGCACTGGTCTTTTTTAATAATCGGATGGGCATGGAAAAGGGAAGTGCAGTAGCAGAGCTGGCTAATCCATCCTATCCTGTTCTTGAGATTGGAAATGATACGAGCAGCTATAATCTGATGGCTGGATATAAGGAAGACATTGATCTTTCTTTAGTCCGTAATCAGATTACCCTTACCAATAATAAAAATGCTGTAATTTTAAAGCTTCATGACTATGATTATGACATTACGGCAATTCAGTACACATTATTTGAAAAAACACCGGACAAACCGACAGAAACAGGAACACTGAATCAGCTTACCAAGAATAAAAAGAAAAATATAAAGCTGGGAACGCTGACATTTAAAAATACCTTATCAGAAAATAAAGTATATTATCTTAAAATGGCAGTCAGACTGAATGACAGCACACGAATTTATTTCTACACGAAGGTACAGAGTGGTTCTGGTTATCATTTAGATGACTACCTTGCATTTGTTTTAAAATTCCATAATAATTTATTTGATAAGGCAACAATGGATGAGAATGCCAGCTATCTTGAAACATCTGCAGATACGATAGATGATAATCTCGAATCAGTAAGTATCAACTCTGGAAGAGAAGCCGTTTCCTTTGGAAATATGGAAGTAAAACAGGAAACAAAGCCGCGTATTACTCTTCAGGAAATGAATAACACGTACACAGTAATTCGGGTGAATACAATCCTTTCTACAGAAATAAGCGACGGTGTTATTCAGTATTATGATCTGAGTGAGACCTACAAGCTGCGTTATACGGCAGACAGGATGTATCTTCTTGATTATGAGAGAACAATGGATGCTTATTATAATGAATCCATCATTGATTCGGCCAATAACCTTATCAGCCTGGGTATTCAGAATGAAAAGAATATCAGTTACATTTATTCTGATAAAGGGTACAGAGTGTGCTTTGCTGTGGAAGGTCAGCTCTGGTATTATGACTATCAGTCTTCTGATATGTACAAGATATACAGCCTTGCTTCAGAAAATATTTCAGATATAAGAAATGCAACAGGAAACCACGGAATCAAGCTGCTTAGCATGGATGATAAGGGAAATATTTTCTATCTTGTTTATGGATATATTAACCGTGGAAGACATGAAGGAATGAATGGAATCCAGGTCATGAAATATGATGCAAAAACAAACTGTAACGAAGAGATTTCTTTCCTTTCCACATCTCTGCCGTATGACAGCATGAAGGAAGATTTAGAGAAGTTCTCCTATTTGAACTCTAAATCCGTATTTTATTGTATACTTGAGGGAGACCTTCATGAAATTGATTTAGAGAAGAAAAAGGATAAAATATTAGAATCCGGTCTTGTGAATGAGAGTCTGACTGCTTCCAAAGATCAGAGCATTATCGCAATTGAAAAAGAGCAAAATCTTTATAAAAATAAGCAGATAGAAATGATAGATCTCGAATCAGGAAAAAAACAGAACTTTACCACAGGTTCTGATAAAAGAATCCGTGCCGTTGGCTTTTTATCCAATGATTTTATTTATGGAGAGGCAAATGCCGTAAATGTTTCAAAGAGCAGTAATGGAACTGTAAGCTTCCCGATTACCAAAATTCACATCGTTGATATTAACGGAAAGACAATCAAAGAATATCAAAAAGCTGGGCGCTATATTATGTCCACACAGATTAAGGGAAGCATCCTTGAAATGACACTCGGAAAAAGAACAGGAGGCAAAATCCAGAAAACAGGAACGAAGGATTATATTCGCTATAAAGAAAAAGAAGAATCTGACGCAGTAACCCTGACTTCCAAATATACAGATACCTACTGGACACAGCTTTATTTAAAATTCCCGAACTATGTATACATTCAGGTAGTTCCAGATCTTCTCTTAACAAAAATTATGGTAAATGAAGATGATGTTACATTGAATCTTTCAAATAGCGGAGAACAGCTGGAGCAGTACTTTGTATATGCTTCCGGTACACAAAAAGCGGTTTATACGAACCTGACCGAAGCCATTGCTCGGGCTTACACAGAGCGAGGCAATGTAATAGACAGCAAAGAAAATGTTCTCTGGAAATGCATTTACGCAGACTATGCCCAGGTAGCCGGAATGGACAATGTTGTCAAAGTACAGTCTGATGCAAAGTCACTCGCAGGCTGTCTGTCTATGATTGCTGCTGTAAATGGAAAAGAAGCAGCCCCAGACAGCATAGATATCGGAAAAGGCAGCATTGAACAATTAATGAAGAAATATAGCGGACACACAGCACGCAACCTTACAGGATGTACCGTAGATGAAATCCTCTACTATGTCAGTCAGGGAAGCCCGGTACTCGCTAAGTTAAACAGTAACCGATACGTTATCGTAATGAGCTACAATGCAACAAAAATAAGATATTTAGACCCTGTCACCGGTAAATCTACAGCCGCATCGAGAACAGATGTGACAAACCGCTTAGAAAAATCGGGAAAGGTATTTTATTCTTATATTGCTGATTAGACAGAGAATGTGATAAATAGACGCAAACAAAGTTTGAATCTACTGATTTCACTGGAGCCAAAGATAGCCCGAAGGGAAGGAAATACTGCCTATTTGTGGCCTGGGAGCAAGTGTTGGATGCGAGCGCGTAAGCGAGCATTCAACACGCCGCGACGAAAGTCACAAATAGGCAGTATTTCCTTCCCTTCGGGCGTCTCTTCCGCTAGTAAAATCAGAATATAAAGCTTAAAATCAGCAGATGCAAGGGATAGAAAAGATAGAAAAAGTATTTACTTCCCCGGCCCTTTTCTCCATTGTAGCAGTGAAGAAGCAAACTATCCGCAAGGGCAAATATCTGCACTGGAAACGGAGAGACATATGTTAGTAACGGTAATGCAGCGGGCAAAGTTCCGATGAAGCCTGCTTTGATTGGAAGTTCGGTAGAGCTTCCTCTTTTTTTATAGATTGAATAAAAGAAATAGATGCACAAAATACCGGCAGCCCCGCAGTCGGTCTGAAAAACCTCACTGAGGCAGCAGAAAATAATGAGAATATCAAAGTTTCTATAGAAAGCATTTCGGCGGTATTGTGAGGCATTTTCCATTAAAATCATAGCGGTAAAGCCTAAAAATAAGGTGAATAATACATTTTGCTCTTGAAAGGCGGCTGAAAAGTCAGTAAGTGACAGTTTTTGTAAATGTAGGACGGAATTAAGTGTTGAAGCAGGTAAATAGTGGAATGCCAGGTCATAAGGTATTTCTGATAAAAGTGCAAAAATAAATAGTCTCTGCTGGTATTTTTTTCTGTTTTTTGTGTGGAAAAAGCCTTCTGCCAATATAAAGCAAAACAGGGGGAAAGAGAGCCTTCCAACAGCCCGCAGGAGAAAATATACGTTTTTTGACAGAAAAGCTTTGCCAATTACTCCAATGTGGTCAAGGAACATTGAAAAAAGAGCTATATATTTTAAACGATATCCAGATATTTTTTTTAAGTTCATAATCTCTCCATTTCTTTGTGATATACTTTAATGATAGTCTGATTATAACTGGAAATAAAGCAAAAGAAAAGGGAAGGACAGATATAGTGCAAAAATTTCCGTAGAGTGGGAAAGATAAAGAAAAGATGGTATAATAAACCTGTATAGAACTTATAAGACACGAAACCGCGGAGGTGACTATGAGTAAGAAACATAATGGATTATTATGGCGGGTGCTTAAGATCTGGGCAACCTGCCTGATATTGGCTTTTTGTGTACTTGGAGTAATTGCAGTAAAAAGAGTAGGAGTACCTGTAGTTACAATGTACAGGGAAGCAAGTAAAGATGTAGCAAAAAGCAGTAAAGACACATTTAAAGCAGAGCAGACCTCGCTTGTATATGACGCAGAAGGGAATGAGATAAAGAAGTTAAAGCAGGAAAAGGATGTTTCCTATCTTGATTATGAAGATATTCCAGATGCGGCAAAGCTGGCGATTATTTCGATAGAAGATAAGAATTTTACCACACATCATGGAATTGATGTGGAGGGAGTGGCGCGTGCAGGACTTTCCCTCATTTTAAATAGAGGAAATATCACAATGGGAGGAAGTACGATCACACAGCAGCTTGCGAGAAATATTTTCCTTGGTTATGAGAAGACTTACAGCCGTAAAATAAAAGAAATGTTTATTGCGGTAGCATTAGAGCAGAAGTATACAAAGCAGGAAATTCTCGAATTTTATCTGAATAATGTATATTTTGCAAATGGTTACTATGGAATAGAGTCTGCTTCAGAAGCGTATTTTAACAAAAATGCAAAAGATTTATCTATTTCACAGATTGCATTTTTATGTTCTATTCCAAATAGTCCGAACCGGTATGATCCTTATAAACATAAGGACTCGACATTAAAGCGTCGTGACCGCATTCTCAAAAATATGTATGAGGACGGCTATATCAGCGAGAGTCAGTATGAGAAGTCTGTCGCTGAAAAGATAACGATCATGCCGAAAAAAGAGACAACAACGAATGACTACGCGGAAACATACATTTTAAAATGTGCGACAGAAGCCTTGATGAAACAACAGGGATTTGAGATTAAGACAACATTTTCCAGTGATTCAGAAAAAGAAAAATATAACAATGAATACGATGAGCTGTATAACACTTGCAAAAAAAGCTTATATTCAGCAGGCTATCGTATTTATACTTCAATAGACATGGAGAAGCAGAAGCAGCTGCAGGATTCCGTATCTTCCCAGCTTTCCATGTTTACAGAAAAGACGGACGATGGTGTTTACAAGGTACAGGGAGCAGCTGTATCCATTGATAACTCCACAGGAAAAGTGGCAGCCATCGTAGGTGGCCGTGAGGAAGATCAGGAAGGTTACGGTTTAAACAGAGCCTACCAAAGCTTCCGTCAGCCAGGAAGTGCGATTAAGCCCCTCCTTGTATACACACCAGCACTCGAAAAAGGATATACACCAGATAGTACCTTAGATGACAGCCGTATGACAGGAAGCGATTCCGTATCGAATGCAGGCTACTCCTATTCTGGTTCCATTTCTTTGAGAAGAGCGGTAGAGAAGTCAAGTAACGTAGCGACCTATCGTCTGTACGAAGACCTTGGGCCACGCAGTTGTATGAAGTATCTTGAAGCATTGAATTTCAAGGGACTCGATAAAAGAGATTATGAATATAACTCAACCTGTATCGGTGGTTTTACAAATGGAACAACTGTTGTAGAAATGGCGGCAGGTTATGCGACAATCGCCAATGATGGCGAATACCATACACCGGATTGCATCATAAAAATTACAGATGCCAAGGGCAATGACATTGTACCAGAAGATAAATCGACAAAGTCTGTCTACTCCAGCAGTGCCTCAAGAATGATGACAAGTGTACTGCAAAGCTGTGTAACAGAATCAGAAGGAACCGCCCATGTCTGCCAGCTGGATGTAGATATGCCGGCAGCCTGTAAGACAGGAACAACCAATGACTATGTAGATGGATGGCTCTGTGGCTACACCCCATACTATACGACCGCAGTCTGGGTAGGAATGGACAAATATAAATCCGTAGATAACTTAAAAGGAAATACCTATCCAGCAAGCATCTGGAAAAATTACATGGACAAGATTCATCAGGGATTAACCCGCAAAGAATTTGAATCCTACTTAAGCGATACCGAAAGCACAACAGAAGCAACTACGGAATCTACCGAAGACGACACTGAAAGCACAACTGAAAGCACCACCGAATCAACCGAAGATAACACAGCCGCTGATACAACAGAGCCTGACACTTCTCAGGATTATTATAATCCGGATGATAACAATAACGACAATAATACCGAAAATAACAACAATGGCTATGGCGGCGGTAATAATGGCAACGGTGGTAACGGTGGAAACGATGCAAACAATGGAAACAATGAAAATAACAACGACTCCGGAATGGACAACGGAGGAAATAACGATGGAGGCGACAGCGGGAATAACGGAGACAGTGGAACCCCCGATAATGGAGAATAAATACCACTGAAGTGCTTTGAAGTCGGATTGTTGAAAAGTATCTGAAAAAGAATACGAGGTTTGATTTTGTTTAGTTGTGCTAAACATTTCATTCTGCCCAGAAAAACAGGAACTTGGGAAAAACGAGTCCCAAGTTCCTGTTTTTCTGGGCAGAATGGAATGTTTAGCGCAACGGAACAAAATCAAACTTATAAAAATTCTTTTTTTCTTTAGAAGATTAACTACAATTCAGTTTAATATCTTCCTTTTCAGCGGTGTCTGTTTCTAGAACATTTTTCAAACACGCTCTAGCAAACTCCTATTTCTCTTCCTTAATAGTATGGAACTGCTTATATTCCTCTAATCTCTTTGTAATTCTGTCATGAGGATTTAGAATTGCACTGATAGAAGCCTCATGGTTGATAGAATCAATTAAGAGAGCAATGTACTTGGCAACATCACAGCTTACATACCATGGACGCTCAAAGAGGTCTGGGCGCTGGTAAGTACAGTTCGTAGTGATTACCTTATAAATAAGCCCTTCTTCGTAAGCTTTATCGAAAGATTCCAGTCCGTTAGTGAACATACCAAAAGTAGAGATGCAGAATACACGACGTGCCTTTCTTCTCTTTAACTCTCTTGCAACGTCTAACATACTTTCACCGGAAGAAATCATATCATCGATGATCATTACGTCCTTACCTTCAACAGAAGAACCTAAGAACTCGTGAGCAACGATTGGGTTGCGTCCGTCAACGACAACAGAATAATCTCTTCTCTTGTAGAACATTCCGATATCTACACCAAGAACGCTGGAGAAGTACATTGTACGGTTCATAGCACCTTCATCCGGGCTGATTACCATTAAATGTTCGTTATCAATCTCAAGATCGCTTGTAGAGCGAAGTAAAGCTTTGATGAACTGGTAAGTAGGCATGATATTGTCAAAACCTTTCAGTGGGATCGCGTTCTGTACACGAGGGTCATGTGCATCAAATGTAAGAACGTTATCAACACCGATTGCTGTAAGTTCCTGCAATGCGTAAGCACAGTCTAAAGACTCTCTGGAGCTTCTTTTATGCTGACGGCTCTCATAAAGGAACGGCATGATAACAGTAATGCTCTTTGGCTTACCTGAAGCAGCGCCGATGATACGCTTAACATCTGCGTAAATATCATCAGGAGACATATGGTTTTCATGGCCACATACTTTATATTTTAAACTATAATTAAGAACATCTGCAAGGATATAAAGATCTACGCCACGAACAGAATCGGAGATGAGTGCCTTTGCTTCACCGGTTCCGAAACGGGAACAGGTTGCATCGATAATATAAGTATCCTGCTCGTAATCTTTAAATACAACATTCTCTTTGTGTTCATGTTCACGCTCTTTACGCCAGTTTACAATATACTGGTCGATTCTCTTTCCAAGCTCTGCACAGCTAGGGTGAACAATAATTCCAAGCTTACCTACAGGAACGGTTGCAAATTTGCTATCATCTGGTCTCATGTGTTTTACTCCTTTAATCATATAATTATTATTATGTGAGATAAATCATATTACAATTCCTTTATAACATCCATTCTCTTATTCGTCAAGGGAGGAGAAAGTCTTTTTAATGCGAATGTCTTCTCCGTAAATATGTAAAAGGGTGTAGGACTGTATGATTCTTGAAAAAACTCTTTCTGTGTAAGAACGGTTAATCTGTTCTAAAGAAAGATTTGTACTTATAATAGTAGATTTTTTATTGAGAATTCTTTCATTAATACATAAAAAAAGCTGAGAATTAATGAAAGAATTATTAAGTTCTGTGCCGAGATCATCAATGATGAGAAGGTCACAATGCAGGAAAGCAGGCAATGTCTGTGCATTATTTGCTCCCCGGCGAAATGTATAGTCAGCCAGCTGGTCAAAAAACTGATAGGCAGTCAGGTAAATAACACCTTTTCCACGATTCAGAAGTTCTCCCGCGATACAATTTGAAAGAAATGTCTTGCCAACACCTGTATTTCCATAAATCAAGAGATTCTGCCCCGATTTTGAGTCAAAACTTTCAATAAAAGAATGGCTTGCCGATAAGACATTTTCTATATTCTCACGAGGGGAAAGCTTCTCTCTGCCGCTTCTTTGTGTAGAATAATACTCTCTGCGAAAAGCAGAAAAACTTTCTGTACCAGCCACATCCTCTATATTAGACTGGCTGTAAAGAATATGGCGAATCTTCTGTTGAAAACAGCGGCATTTTTTATCGCCTATATAGCCAGTGTCTTTACATTCCGGACAATCGTAAATCGGGTCAAGATAATCTGCCGGGTAATCATGGATCGCCAGCAGGTTGACTTTTTCCATAGAAAGATCATAAATCGTGTCCTGCAAAGACTTCTTTGCCTCAGCATTAGATACCTGCTTAAGAAGGAGTGCCTTTGCCTTTTCCACAGAAATATGAGCAATCTGTTCGTCAATCTGACGAATTTCAGGAATCAGAGCATAAACACGCTCTTTGCGTTCCTGTTCCGCCATATAATTGCGGCGGCGTACTGCATCATATTCATTCATAATATCCTGGTATTGTCTTGTGGAAATGCCCATAGCTTACCTCCTGGTCTTATCAAGAAGACGAGATTCCAAATCATTAAAGTCATACGTTCTCTGTTCAAAGTTGTGGAACTGGTTCGCAGCAGTATTTTTTCTGGCAGCTGCCCCAGTACTTCCTTTACGAGGCTGTACCTGTGTATATCCGGTAGCAGAACCTGAAGAAGACGAAGCAGTAGAACGATGCTTATCATCTAAATGCTTAATATCTGAAGTATTCCGGACACCGAGCCGTTTCCAATCTTCAAGAATTTTGTTTGCATACGGAAAACTTGCCTGATGCGTTGCCAGAAGTGTCCGGCTGCACGCCTCGATAATAATATCCGTACCAAGTCCAAGAGAATTCCACTTCTTTATGTAGTCAAGCTCGGCAGACCCCGGATCACGATTCGAAATGCCAAATGCCTTCATAATAGGAAAAACATTCTGTGAATACAGCGTACTTTGTTCCTTTGCCTCCTGAACACTTGTGATGCCCTGCTGATACCAGTTAATCGCAACACTCTCGATATAACGGACACTCTTCTTTCCACGAGTAACACAGTACTCAATTAAATATTCCAGCAAATCAGAAGAGAAATGCAGCTGGTCATTAATATAGCAAAAACTATTCAGTTCCGTTGTGGAAAATGGCCGTCCAATATAAGTCTCCGCCATATAAATCGTCCGCTCTAAATCCTTATTCGTCATTGAAGCCTGTACTTCCGTAGGACTTAATGTATTCTTATCTGGTACAGGAGTGATTGTTGGTGAAAGAGAAGCTCCAGTTTGTCCTGTAGATTCAGAGGTCATAGTATTTCTGTCAGAACCAGAAGTTCCGGCAGTCATAGTATTTCCGTCAGTGCCAGTAACTCCAGTAGCCATAACTTTTTCAGAAGTTCCAACAGCTTGAGTAGTTCCTGCATTCCCAGAGATTCCATTTGCCATAGATTCAGAGCCAGTCACCGTAGCAGCCGTCTCAGAAGCAGCTCCTGTCTGTAGAATACCAGCTTTCTCCCAATAAGAAAGTGCTCTCAAAACGTCTTTTCGTGTCAGTTCTAAATGATCTGCAATACGTTCCACATCAACAGGCAATCCCATACCCTGCAGACGAAGAATCAGAAGATAAATCTTAACATATTCTCCATCCGCCTTTATCATATATTCATCAATAAATTTGTTTGGCAGAACAGTAACTTCATTCTGTACGTTGTAAAGTAAAGTAATCTTATCGCTCATTATACCCCTTATTTCTATCATCTGTAGTTTATCGGTTATCATCGTGCGTTTTAATAAATTGTAAATGTAAATTCTATAGAATAAATAGTTATCCAAATATCAAATGCCAGAAAACAGCATCGGTATATTCTGAATAATTCATAATATAGAATAGCACACCCTCCAAAAAAAATACAGTTTCGAATCTGGGGAGAATGTGGATAGAATTGGGGATAACTCCTGTATAAAACCTTGATGGATAATGTGGACACTTTTGTGGATAATGTGGATAACTTTGTGGATAGGTGGGTGGAATTCGATATTTTGGGGAGAAAACTGGTCAAAAAGGGTGATAAGTTCCAAGATATAGGTGTGAACGAACAAAAATACAATGTGGACAAAATGTAAACAACATGGGAAAAGACTCAGAATACCCCCAAAAAATTTTTTAAAATTGTGGATAATGTGGATAACTTTTCTGAGACCGTTTCTTTGTTTCACACTAGATATCAGATTAGATATAAGTACAGTTTTCATTACATTATGCCCATTATTCATGCAAAAGATAACTTTTTTTTATTGATTGTGCTAAAATAAATTATATTTTCAAACACACTCTAGTGCTGACCAAGATGAGGGAGGGGTGAATAGTTGAACAAAAAGAAGGAACAGGAGCTTGTATGTTTGACAGAACAATGTCTGAAAAGATATTGGGAAAAAGATTGTGAGGTGATGTTATCGTATTGTACAGATGATATATTGTGGACAGGCGCGGAACAGAAAGAATATATCATGGGAATTGAGGCGGTCAGGAAGAATTTTACCGAGCTAATGAGTGTTATTCAGCCTTGTATTATCTCGAATGGAGAGTTTATAGTTGTTCAGAATACAGGAAATGCATGCACAGTTAGCGGTCGGTATCTGGTAGAAACATTACCTGAAGCGGGTTACTTTCTTCAGGCAGAACAAAGATGTACTTTTGTATGGGAAAGAATTAACGATGAGCCTCGAATACGGCATATGCATGTTTCCAATCCCATAGGGGAGATGAAGATTGTGGAAGGAAGCCGTTTTGTTAACGAAATGGGGCGTATGGCAAAGAAATATATGGATGAAAAGATTCATGCAATAAATCGAAAAAAGATTGTAGTAGAAGGAATCAATGGAAAGGTATTCTTTATCAATGAGAGTCAGATTCTATATGTAGAAGCTAAGTTAAGGAATTGCGACATTTTCATGCAGAATGGGGAAGTAATACATGGAAAGATGTCATTTGCAGATTTTGAGAAGAACTTAGATGAATATTTTGTCAAAGTACACAGAAGTTATATCGTGAACATACAACATGTTACAGTAATACGGTTTTGTGAACTTGTTATGAGTAATGGAAAGGTGATTCCTGTGCCACAGAAAAAATATGCAAAAGTCAGGGAAGAATTGATGAAACGGCATATTTAAGAGAAGGATAATTCACAAAATTATAGGAGTATGAATTATACAGGGAGGTAGGCTATGAAATATAAAAATGCAATAATATTAACAGGAAAAGATATACTGATTGTGTTCATTTGTTTTTTCATGTTTATGTTTTTAAGTGGAGGCGGAACGCAGAATGTTTTAGCAGCAGAAGATGAAGTTACCATCACGCTCGATGCAAATGGCGGGGAAGCAGTTGAACCTGTAGTTTATAAGAAGACACAGTCTAAGATTGGAATTTTGCCGGAAACCACCCGGACGGGGTATGTATTTAATGGCTGGTGGACAAAGAACGGTGGAACATCTTCTTCAGATTCTGCATGGGGCGGAATCGTAAAGTTTAATGATACTTCTTTGCCGTCTTCCGACACAACATACTATGCCAGATGGACAGAGGATAAAGCCGAGAATAATAAACAAGATACTTATTTCTATGGAAAAACGGATGAGAAGGTAGACAGTGTTACATATAATTATGGATACATAAGTGATAGTACGGCGAGAGGAATTACTTATAACTATGGACACATAGAAAAAGCATCTGCCGGTACGTATAATTATGGTTATATTGATTGCCTTATACCTGGTTCTAGGACTCTTACATATAATTATGGAAAGATTACAGACAGTCAGAACAAGATTACATATAATTATGGAACTATAGAAAAGAACAATGCGTCAGTTGATACGAATTATAGCATTATAGAAAATAATACAGGAACGATTAACCGCTATTCTTCGGATGCAACGCTTAACGAGAACAGTGGGACGATTAATACATTGTCTAAGGGAAGTGTAAGGAAGAATACTGGAAAAATCAACGATGTAAATGACAAAAATGTTACTATTTATAATTATGCAGGAGGAACTGTAGGTAAAAGTAATGATGCATGGGGAGTCAGAGCCTGTACTGTCTGGAATATGGGTGGAATAGTACAAGGCTATAGCAGTTATGCAGACAATGTTAAAGTATATAATTTTGAGGGTGGAACCGTATCAAATCTGCGAAAAGGTTCTGTTATTTATAACCTTGGTGGAACTGTTACAGATTCCTCTACAGCACAGGTGATTAACTGTTATAAAGTAAATATCAACAGTTCTTTTGTAGAGACATGGAATGACAAATTTATTATCAATCCTGACACAGGTGAAGTGTGGCTGCCGGAAGGTGAGACAGGTACGTTTACTGTGAAAGATGGAACTCCTCAGCTCTATGTAACCGGTGCGACTCTTACAAAACAGAGTGATACAGCATATACGTTGTCTGATGCACAGGCGACTATTGTTGTCGATGATGTAGAGCCATTTACGATTACATATGACCTTAATGGTGGTACAGTTGATGGAAATCCGATGACTTATACAGAGAGAGATAGCATTACTCTTAAGAATCCAACAAAAGAAAATTATGTTTTTGTTGGATGGACAGGTACGGATCTTGAAGAACCTTCTGATAACGTGACGATTCAGAAAGGCAGTAAAGGAAACAGACAGTATACTGCGGTGTGGAAACAGGATTCTAATATTGTTATCCTTACCTTTGACGGTCAGAATGATACAAAAGACCAGCTTATGATCTATAACATACTTACTGGCGGAGATACGATTGGTAAGTTACCGGAAGTTACAAAGGAAGGGTATCATTTCCTTGGCTGGTTTACAGCCAAAGAAGGCGGAACAGAGTTGACTGCTGCATCTAAGAAGCCACATAAAAATACAACGTATTATGCGCACTGGGCAATCGGAACTTATACCTATACGCTTGACCCAAATGGGGGAACACCGAATTCTACAACAAAAATTACCAAAGTCTATAAGGAGAATATTGGAATTCTTCCGATTATAAGTAAAGAGGGTTATATTTTTAATGGCTGGTGGTCACGTAATGATAAAGGAAACTGGGTATCTGTCCTTGAACCAAATTCTGCTATGGAAGGTCAGGATACAGTTTATTATGCAAGATGGACAAAGAAAATAGATACATATTCTGACACAACAGGCGTTTATCTTTATTCTCATTTTGAAGGTTCACTTAAAAAGAACACTGGTACAGTTGTAAATAACTTTGGTTTAATAGAAAGGAATGTTTCCACTGTAACAACAAACTATGGCGAAGTTGGTGCTACAGAAACTGCTATTTCTAATAACTATGGTCATGTAGGTACTGTAGAAGATAAGATTATTTCTAACAATGGTGTGGTAGATTTGGTAATAGATACTGCATCTATCCGATATAATAATAATATTGTAAAAGATAATCAGGGTATTCTTATTTACAATAATGGAAAGATCGAGAAGAACGCCGGTGTTATTACTGAAAATAATAATTATATTGGAGAAAATACAGAAACTGTAAAGTTTAATGCAAAGGGTGCAGAAATTAATGTAAACAAGGGAATTATACGTGAAAACAAAGGCGTAGTTTATAATTATCCAGGTGGTATTGTTAAAAAGAATTCCGGTATCGTTTATAATTATGGTGGAATGATATCAGAAGACAATACAGGTTCCGTTATAGAAAGCTATTCTGTAAAAGTTGGAAAGGGAATAGAGAAATCTACCCTTGATAACGAAAGCTTTTTAGATATTGATGGTGCAAAATGGTTAGAAAAAACGAAAGGTACTGCAACACTCACTGTTGTCTGGGCGAAAGGTTATAATGCCAATGGCTATCATTTAGAAGCGGATGGATGCAAGGTTACAAAAAATACCAATGGCACGTATACCTTATCTAAGATTACAAAGAATACAACAATTTTTGCTGCACCGACGACATTTACCATTACTTATAAATCAGAAAATGGAAGTCTTCAAACGACAAATCCGTCGACTTACACTTATGAGACGGGAGATATTACATTAGCTGCGCCATCTAGAGAAGGTTCTACTTTCCTTGGCTGGACAGGAACAGATTTGGCAGGAACAACGAAAAATGTTACCATTAAGAAAGGCTCTTTTGGTGATCGTATTTATACTGCTGTATGGAATAACGAAAGCCGCACTGTTCAACAAGAAGTATTTATTCTTCCAAAAGTTTTGGTAAAGGGTAAAGCTGTACAAAAACTTTCCTGGAATAAAATAGATGGAGCAGATGGTTACGTTATCTATTCTTCTGTAGCCGGAAAGAAAATGAAGAAAGTTTTGGATACCAGGAAGCGCAGTTCTAAGAAAAAAGCTAAGAAATCTACTGCAAAGTCCACTAGGTCTAAAACAATAACCCGCACATTCAAAAAGAGAAAATCAGGTACGGTTTATCAGTATCAGATTCGTGCTTATAAGCTTGTGAATGGAAAGAAGAAAGTATTTTGTAAGAGTATGGTTGTTTACTCTGTTGCAAATAACCAGTCAGGAAAATTAACGAACGTTAAGAAGATTAAACTCAAAAAGAAATCTTATACCCTTCAGGTTAAACAGACAGCAAAGATTAAGGCAAAATATACCGCTTATAAAAAGAATAAAAAGCTTTATTCTCGTGTAAAAACTTTCCGTTATATCAGCAGCAATACAAATGTTGCCACAGTTACAAAAGTGGGTAAGATCAAAGCAGTAAAAGCCGGTACATGTACAATCTATGTTCTTGCACATAATGGAATGAGAAAGGCAGTAAAGGTTACGGTAAGATAACGGTAATAGTTTTCGTTTATCATATTATTTATGCCTCTATATGATGAAAAATTAGTTTACCGCAAAAAATGGCGGTCCCAGAAAATCTATTTTTCTGGGACCGCCATTTTTTCTATAGCAGCTGAGACTTAGCAGCTAAGAACTTATTTTTCAGCCAGAAGTTCTTCTCCGATCTCTACAACATTTCCTGCACCCATCGTAATCAGGAGGTCATGTCCTTTTACGTGAGCCTTTACGAAATCTTTGATTTCTTCGAAGCTTGGGAAATAATGTACATCCTGTCCATCTTCCTGTAAAAGTTTCATTACATCTTTAGAAGAAACTTCTCCGGTATCTACCTCACGGGCAGCGTAAATATCAGCCAGAACAATGTGATCTGCCTGCTCTAAAGCCTTCGCAAACTCAGGGAGAAACGCCTTTGTACGGGTGTATGTATGAGGCTGGAAGATAACCCAGAGTTCATCATGCGGATAATCCTTTGCAGCAGATAAAGTAGCGCGGATTTCTGTTGGATGATGAGCGTAGTCATCAATGACAGTTACATCACCGAGAGAACCCTTGTACTCAAAACGGCGGTGTGTTCCACCAAAAGATAAAAGTCCTTTACGGATTGCATCTAAAGGAAGTCCAATTGCTTCTGTACAAGCAATAGCTGCCAGAGAATTCATAACATTGTGGCAGCCTTTTACATTTAATGCGATACGACCCTTTGGCTCGCCATGTGCAACAAGGTTATAGGAAGCATTTCCTTCTTTATCAAATGCAATATCCGTTGCAGTGTAATCATTTTCCGGATTCAGGCCGAAAGTAACGTGCTTCTGAGCAAGACCATTCAAAATAAAGTCAGTATGCTCCATATCGCCATTAATAATGATAAGACCATCATCAGCAGTCTGAGAAGCAAACTTGTGGAAAGAATTCTTAATATCTTCAATATCCTTAAAGAAATCCATATGGTCTTCTTCTACATTTAAGATAATAGAATATAAAGGATAGAATTCTAAGAAACTGTTCGTATATTCACATGCTTCTGTAAGGAAGAGGTCAGAATGGCCGACACGAATATTTCCGCCGATACGGTCTAACATACCTCCGA
>UMHW01007664.1_pt1 | contig 27460 bp, 22 predicted proteins | sample 1965631 | NCBI WGS metagenome assembly UMHW01 (sample SAMEA4836107, study PRJEB28245) | human gut metagenome | biome: gut microbiome; material: fecal sample | place: Denmark | collected 2008
ACTTGAGGAGCATCCCACGGTGCCTATTTTACCGGTAACGTAGTATTAAACTAGCCCGGAAGGCTTCGCTTAACACTGAGGCTAATCAATAAGACTGCAAGGCTTATGTGATAACGATAGGGGAACCCCGGCGCTATCAATAAGGCCTTGCGGCCAACGCCTCTAATAAATATGGACAGGACTAATAAAAAATACAGAATAAAAATATGCATGTTTTTACAAGCCCCGTCCGAGATTTATCTCGGGCGCGGGTTATTGACACTTTTCTTTAATTCTAGTACGCTCAGCCATTTCCTTAATTTTTTGTTTATCAGGTTCTTCAAGGCTGTTCATAAGATATACAAGCGTATCTGTAGTAGGCTTAACAAAATAACCATCTATATCAAAATCCACCACCTGCAAATCCTTCTTCTTCATCTCACACATAAGCAGCCTCCTGTCTTATTTTTGTTCGTCAAAGCAAGCTCCCACTTTTAAGCGTGGAGAATTTGACAGCTCGTGTATATTACCAATCTTCTTTGCATCCCCGACGCATTCAGATACTATCTTCCAATACCATTTTTCACCATAATCTTCGGCAATCTCCATCATTGTCAATGCATAGTCTTTCCAGACGTCAGACCGGCAGACCAGAAACGCTCCAATCTCATTTGCTTCATCAAACGATAATACAATACATCTATGCTCCAGCAGCGGCAGATAATCAGATTCGGCGGTATCCTCTTTTATATTCATGCCGTTTATCGCCCAGGCAAACCAATCAAAATCATTATATTCAGATATATCTTTTCGTAAAACGTCAACAACATTACCGCCTTTTATCCATCCATAATCACGGTAAATCATTTCAGCAAAAATCATATAGTCATCTGTGACCATCAATTCAATATTCTTGGCTTTTGGCAGGAATGGCTCACCTTTTACAGCAAACATCTTCTTATGCTTTTTTACAAGCAGTCCGCAGGAGACCATGTCCTCAACGGCAGCTTCTATTTCTTTTTGTGAAAACATAGGGGCGACCACCTTATTTTGCACTTTATCAATCTCCTCCGAGATATTGTCTTCAATCCAAAGGTATTGTTCAGGCCATTCTTTACCTTCTCTTTCGGCTATCATTTTCAAGATTACCAGATGAAGCATGCTGCCGTATATTTTTAATTTCCTAAATCTGTCCTCTATTCTTTCTCTCAGTTCAGCCTCAAACTTTTTATAATCGTCAGTCATAACGTCAACCCAGGCTTCAAGGGCGTCAAAATCAACGATATTTGACATATGCTTTTTGTACTGCTGCTTCTGGAATTTTAATACAGCATAAAATCCCGTTGTACTGACATTCATTTTAAGATAGGCTCCGTCGCACTCAATCTTCTTTGCCAGTTCTATGCATCTTTTTAACGCAGCAGAATTCCTGTTTATAAATTCAACGATTTTTTTGTAATCTTCTTTTTTAGTGTATTTTACTTCTCCATTTTTTGGTAATTCAAAAATATTCTGATAAAACGTAAATTTCATATTTCCGTCTTTATCAATCACCGCATCTGATATGTCATGCCGCACCGGGTTTATGTATGCTATAGAATAATTAAGCCAGAAATATCCCTTAAACGGCCAGTCAAAGAGGGCTGTAAAATCCAGGTCATCTATCACATCAGGGCTTGACTTTACCATTTCAATCACCTTGTCTGACAGCTCTTTTTTCTTGCCTGTTCCCAGTTCAATATCATAAGATGGCTTATTCAAAGCATTCAAGGCGCTTTTCTTTATTGTATCAATAGAAACGCCCTCATTGTATTCATGTGATATTGGTACAACCTTTCCAAACGATTCATCTTTCAATATCGGCCGTATTGAAACAACCCTGACGATTTTATTTTTCTTTTGTTTTTTAATCGTCATTTTTAACTCTGCACCACTGAAGATAGATTTCTTTGGCAGGATTATACTTTTTTCAATACTTTTTATTTCTTCTTTGTATTTTTGAATTTTTGTCTTCTGAAGATTCTTCTCATCTACAGCCGGCTGTTTTTTCTTTTGTTTTTGCTGTGTTTTTTGATTTATAATCGGCTGCGTTGATGGTTTCACAAACTGCATATCATGTTCAGTTTTTGTTGTTTTTTTTGCCATATTTTTCTCCCTTTCTGGAATTTACCGGACAGTCCGGTTTCTTTACATATACAATATGCTAAATTTTTAAACAAAAAATAACGGACACATATGCGTCCGTTATTGTATCGATTATAAATCAAAATCTTCGTCTGGTTTTCCCGGAACCCCACTGTTTTGATTTCCAAGCATTAATGACATCACGTCTTTTAAGCTTGACTTTGGCGGTTCTGGGATTTCCAGCTTTTTTGGCACTTCCTCTGATGTTGCCTGAGGCACTGCGTCTTCTGCAGGCGCCGGAGAGGAATCTACAGGAGTTTCTTTCAGGTTGTTTTCCACCTTGGCTTCCGGCTCGTCATCAAGAGATAAATCTACAGGCTCTTTTGTGACAACTGGAAGCGGGTTTGCAGGCTTATCTGTTTTTGGCCCGCGTAAAGCCTCCTCGCTTTTCTGGATTTCCTTATCTAGCTCGTCCTCAAGAGCCTGGACGGATTGATTTGCAGAACGCACAGGAACTGCTGCTTCCGGATGTTCAAGAAGTTTTTCGATATCAGCATCACTAATCTCTACACATACCGGGCCGGCAGGTTTTACTGGCTGATGGTACTGTGTCTGCTGCTGCGTCTGCTGATATTTTCTCATCTGTCTTTCCGGAAACTTCAGCTGGAGGTCTGACGGCAATTCATTTTTCAATGATTTGTATATGTCAGCAATATCCATTTTGCCAGCTGTATATTCGCCGACGACTGCATCCATATCAACCGGCGCATATTCAACACCGGTTTCACTACACAATACGGCGATTGAAGAAGGATTACTGCCGTATTTATTCATAGTCAGCAGGTCATATCCTTCTGCCTCAGCTAAAATTCCAATTACCTTCAAAAGCTCTTCTTTTTCTAATTTTTTCATAATACACAATTCCTTTCATTGTATTTTTAAAATTTATTTTGCTTCTTTCTTAATATGCTAGAAAAATCAACACACAAAAAAATAAGGCAAAAGCCTTATTTCTTCTTGGCAAATACGAAAAATTTGCTGAATATGTAGTTTAGCACCAACACCACAAACTGTGTTATAAATTTTCCAAGCATATCATTCATATCCATCTGTTCTACAAACAGCCAGACACCGCCAAGCTCTATCACCATAGTAAGTGCCCGGGCTCCGACAAACTTACCGAACGCCTGAAATTCTTCTTTCATATTTGACGGTTTTGCCTGGAATACGAAGCGTGAGTTTACAGCATATGCAAACAGTATTGCAAGGATAATTGAAATCAAATTTGCAATATTAATTTCCATATCTGCACGCCGCAGCAGGTAGAAACTTGCAAGGTTAACAAGTGTAGTGCATCCTCCAAAAAATACATATCTGATAACCGAATTATTGTAAATGGTTGTGATTAATTTTTTCACTTTTTTAAGCCTCTCTTTCTCATGATGTTAATATCATTACAATTGCATACAGAATGCAAGCCAGGCCTGCAATAATAGCCGGAACAATACCAAACAGCAAGTATACAATGCCAACCAGTCCAGCTCCTGCCATTACACCGCCAATCAGCAGAATCTTAAATCCAATTTTTTCCTGATTCATGCTGCATATGAGTGTAATTCCTGCCAGTACAATCGTTATCCCAAGACACAGTAATATTACAAAAACTTTGTACGACATATTCTTACCTCCAATTTTTCTCTTACATACAATATGCTATATTTTGGAAGAAACGTTGTATTTTTTTTGCAATTTTTTTTTATTCCCTTTTCAATCCAGCATATTAAAAGCGTGAATATTGAAGAAAGGAGTAGAAAAATGTGTATTTTATACAAAAAAGCGACGAAAGAATTTGTGCATTTTGATACAAAAACAAAAAGAAGCGATTTGATAACAGACATCAGGCTTGCGTCAGAACTGACAAATGCAGAGGCAAAAGAGCTATTAAAAAAATGCACTAAAAAACTAAAAGGCTTCCAGATAACACAGATAGAGTCTTTTCAGATAAAAGAACCGGCAGCACCGGCTATTGTGATTCCAGCGCAGCCAGCAGAAACAACGACAGCGACCGCAGAGTCAGTGCAGCAGGTGCCGGAAACGCCGACGGCCACACAGCAACAGGCAGCAGTGCAGTCAGTACAGCCAGCAGCAACACAGCCGGCAGCAGTGCAGCCAACACAACCAGTGCATCCAATGATTCAGCCGATTACAAAAACACCCAGGCGATGCTTCACAAGCAAAGAACGAAGCGAAATCTATATAAGGGATAAGGGCAGATGCGGTATCTGCGGAGAGTTTATTCCATTGAACGAATTCACGATTGACCATATCATTCCAATTTCAAAAGGAGGAACATATGATTACGATAATCTGCAGTGCTGTTGTTTCAAGTGTAATCAGCTTAAATCAAACGAGACGCCTGATGATTTCTACGAAAAAATGTTTATTGCTTTGATAAATCACGCAAAGCAGCAGAACAACAAAAAAATGAAAAAATTTCTTAAAAAAGCAGAAAAAGCCTTTTTTGAGAAACCCAAGAAAAAATCTAAAAAATCTTAATTGCCTATTTCGTCGTAAAAAAATCCGCAGGAGATAATCTTCTGCGGTTTTTGTTTTGGCTATTTTTTCGTTTTACCCTGATTGAAATGCTTTCTGCAAAGAGAGATGTAACTTTCATTTGCACCAACCATCACCTGCTCTCCTGCCCTGATAATTCTACCTTTTGCGTCAATCCTTGCATTACATCGAGCGCCTTTTCCACACCAGCAAACAGTCTTGATTTCCTCAATTTTGTCAGCCCATGCAAGCAGCCATTTACTGCCCTCAAATAGATTCTGCTGAAAATCAGCGCGCAGGCCATAACAGATAACCGGAATTTCAAGGTCATCTACAAGATGGATGAAAAATTCAATATCCGACTTCTTGCAAAACTGCGCCTCGTCAATGATAAAGCAGTCATATTTCTTCAAATCATCATCAGGCATCACAACCAAGTCTTCTACAGCAATGCATGGCTGCTCCAGCCCGATTCTTGAATGCATTACTCCGATTTCCCTTGTATCAGTTTTTGGTTTTGCAAGCAAAGGAAACTTCCCTCTCTCACGGTAATTATAAGCTACCATCAATGCATTTGCTGTTTTAGAGCTACCCATTGCTCCGTATCTAAAATATAATTTTGCCATTTCTTTTCTTCCTTTCTTTATATATTTATAAAGATAATATGCTGAAATCTTGCAAACAAAAAATCCCGCTGTACTCACTACAGCAGGATTCAGTCTTACATCTCTACAACATCGTAAGTCTGTCTTACACGGACTTCCAACCTCGCATTGTCTGGGTAGTTCCAGAACTTGCGAGCTTCTGCATATGACGCAAATCCAGGTGTTACAAACCCATGTTCGCGTCTGAAAAGCAGGTTTTTCTTACCAATTGGCTTTCTTTTTTTTCATCTTTTTCTGCGCAGGAAACCCCATCCGACGAAGAAACAATATTTCTTGTTTCGTAGTCGGGTGGGGAGGAATACGCGGTTTTTGCATTCTTCCTGTTCTCTCCTTTTTAATTAAATGTTGATTTAAAATAACCGCCAGCATATCTGTATATTTTGATTTTTTTAATAGATACAGATTTTTTATCAGGGAGTAGCATCACCCGTGCTCCATTACAGTGACATCCTGTAGTTTCACGCTTTCTGCTTTCGTATATGATGATATCGTGAGGCTGGACACTGTAATGTTGTTTCCTAACAGTTCTTTTTCCTGCGGTTACTTTTTGTAACCGATACTGATGCAGATTTTCAGAATCCTTCTTATGATTACGATTAATCCTACCGTTAAATAATTCCTGACCGCTTCGTTTCTTTCCGTCGCGGCTGTCAATATACTTCGCATCATAGAACTTCTCAAGACATCTGTTATTCCTTCGTTTTTTCTTATAAAGAACCGCTTTTATACGGTGTCTCGGATGAAACTGCCCCATAACAAACGCATCATTGATATGTGATTTATCGATATTCAGCTCTCGGCGCCGTTCTTTTGTTGCTGCTCCGTATGTAATGTGAATATCAATATCAGGGAATAAAGCCTTAGCCTCGTTGTAAAGCTGCCATCGTATCGTGGTCATGAAAGTTGCACCTTTAAATGATGGAAGTTTTGGCTTCCAGCCATATAGTTTCCCACCTGGTTTATGGTTCTTCGGTGTATGACATTTATCACATACTGTAGCCAGATTTGATATACTATTAGTTCCGCCCTGGCTTCTGTATTTAATATGATGAACATGGAGTATCGCTCCATCTTTTATTGTTCTGCCGCAGCATTGACATTTATAACCATCACGGGCAAAAACTGCTTCACGAAGCGTTGCGATACTGTAGCGTTCACCGTGTTGATAATCTACACCTTGCGGTAATGGTCTTCCTTCCTCTTTAGCTTTTAATACCTGAGTGTCAAAATTTCCCATTTCCATAGTAATATCTGTAAGAGGCATGACATTGTTGATGCGTGAAATTGTCTGAACGTGTATATTCTTTTTGTGTTCCAAAGACGGGGCAATCCAGCCTTTATCTTTCTTTCTATTGTTGAAGCGCGGCTGGCGGTATCTTTTTCTGTTTCGTCTCTGGCTCCTATACATACGGCGTGCATTATGCCTGCTTCTTTCGTCTGTTAATGTGTCAATCTGTTCTGTCAGATATTCGTGCTTCTCTGACTTTACAGATATTCCAATATGTATATATCCCGTATCCATACAAAGCTCTATTGGCTGAATATTTCCAGTTTTTCTTTCAGTGAGCTGTATGGTAAACGGATGATAACTATATTTTATTGCTTTACCTGATTTGAGCAGCTTACGTGCTCTGTATTCACTTGTTGGCATCAATCTTTCGCCTGTTTTACTAATGACTGCAACTGACATAAGCTGCCCTCCTTTTATTCTTATATTTTCCCGGCAAGCCGGGATGACTTACGTCTTCTGCACCAACCGCTTCCAAACATCCGAAGATATTTAAAAGCAGTCCATACAGGTTCTCTATCTTTTCGGCTCCGGCAAGCCGGCGCCTAGTCAGAATCGGTTGTCCTCATCGCCAATGTTATCCGATAGTTTAGCGCATACTGCACTTCTCCTACCCTAAGAGATGTTTAACAGCATACCGCAGAGCGTGAGACTTGAGGAGCATCCCACGGTGCCTATTTTACCGGTAACGTAGCAGTTAAAGATTTACCTGACCTGGTTTGGCCGGCTTCTTTACTACCAAGGCTAATCAATAAGGCTGTAAGCCTTATGTGGTAACGACGGGTGACCCCGGCGCTATCAATAAGGCTTTACAGCCAACAGCCTTCCGTAAACTGTAACGGGGCTAAACAAAAGTGGAAATAAGAAAACTTATTCTTTTGCAAGCCCCGTCCGAGGTTTACCTCGGGCGCGGGTTATTGACCATATCTGACAATGTTAACAATATCGTAAGTATTGCATTTTTCTCCAATTCGGCCTGAAAATACGGCGTCGTAGTTTCCAATTCTTAATGTTTTAATCATTACGATACTTCCTTTCTTGTTTCAGTTTTCGTATACAATATGCCAAAACTGGCAACGATACAAAAATTTTCAGAAAGAGAAGCGTCAGTTACTTCAGTTTTAGACACCCTACAATAAGCTCTATCTCGTCGTGGTCCATATGCTTTTTATCCATCAGCTTTCTCAGCTTCACGGCATCCTCATACCCGCCAACAATTTCAAATTTTCTTGAATCAATGCCGAAAATTGTATAATCAGACTTGTCCTCAGACTCCTTGATTATCCTCATTTTTGGTTCTGTTTCTTTTTCCCATTTTTTTACCTCTTCATCTTTGCTGTTTCCATAGAACAATTTCAACTTATCCAGTAAGTATTCAGAATCGATATTTGAAACAATGCCAACATACATTCCTCTCGGATAATCTTCGTACTCAGTGCCGGTAAACATTCCTGAGTGCTTACTGTAAAAATCATTACGCGCCGGTTCAAAATCACATCCCGGAATCTCCCATCGTGAAATTGTATCGTACTGTATATCTGGACGTCTATTTTTTAAGAAATCGCAGAAACAGTCTCTCAGCCTGCGTGGAATATATACTGTATTTTTATCATCTGAAATATTAATGTCATTGAATGTAATCATTACTTGCTCTCCTCTCTCGCTTTTACTGTTCTTAATATAAGGGATAAATCCTCATTGGAAAGCTGCCGCTTTTCTATCAGAGCTTTAAGTTTTTTGATTTCGTCGTCATTTCCAGAAACGACGAATGCATCTAAATTTGTCATTTATTTTATCCTCCTATTATGACGGCTCTCGCCGTAAGATTCATCTGAAATTAATATGCTGAAAAAATATAAAGGCTGAGCAGATTTAAAAAAAAATTAGAAAAAAAATCAAAAAAAATATCTGTCGGCATTTTTTATCCATACGTTTTCCGGCATATTAAAAATGTAAATCATTTACAAAAAAACAAAAAAAAGAAAGGAGCAAAAAAATGATTAACAACAAAACTGATATTATCGGTTACATGCAGCTGTTTTTTAAATTCTGGCCTATTGGCAGTCCTGAGGAAGCGTATTACATGGAATACAAATGCGACTTCGCAAAACCATTAAATGAGGATTTCTTCAAATACGTTCTCGGCACATTTGGAAAGGTCTGCGAGGAGCAGGACGAAAAGAAACGTATATTTGAAGGAAAATATATCGATTACGAGACATACGTTTCTGAATGTCTTGCTGACGACAAAGACTTCAGCAAGACAAAGGACAAGGTTTGGAACAGGTTTGCTGCCAGGGAAAGAGCCTTTAAAAATCAGCCAACATTAAACTATCTTCCCGCAACGATTAACGCTGCGGGATTTTTTTTACGAATTATTTCCGTAAAAATTCAGCATATTATTTACAGCTTATACATTTGAATGCTATATAAAAATATAGTATAATAAATACATAAGAAATAAAAACTCAAGGAGGGTAAATATATGTATAAGAAACGCAAATATTTATATGCGCTGTTCGCGTTCATGATTGCAGCGCTCATCTGTATCCCACAAGCATTGCAGATGCGAACGCAGGCGGCAGCCAAGAAACCTGGAACGGTGAAGCTGTCAAGCATAAAGGCCACTGATTATAACAAGATTAATATCAAGTGGAAAAAGACATCAGGCGCCACTCATTACATCGTATATTACAAAGAGGCTGGTAGCAATAAGTGGATTAAAATAAAGACACTGGATAACACGAAATCCAGTTACACTCACACTTCCTCAAAAAAATATCCAATCGATACAGGATATAAATATACTTATACAGTGAAAGCCTATAACAAAAAAACAAAAAAAGCAGGCGCATATAACAAAAAAGGATTGACAACTAATACAATTCCTCAAACTGTAAAACTAAATGAAGCTAAATTAAATTCTAATGGTTCTGTTACAATTTCATGGTTTAAGGCAGGCGGAGCTGATACATATGATGTATATGTAAGGAATAAAGGTAATACAAAATGGCTGTCACTTGATACAGTTTCAGGATTAAGTTGTACAGACAAGTACCCTTTTGAAGGGCAGGATAATATTTATACTGTAAAAGCATATTCCAAGTCAGGAAAAGCGGGCAAATACGACACAAATGGTGTTAAAGTTTACGTACCATCAGGCGATGACGACGATAAACCTGATATCACACCAGCTCCAACATTTACGGAAGAACAGTTCGCAGCTGAGATTTTTAGATTAACGAATGTTGAAAGAGCAAAACATGGAGAGCCGCTAGTACAGACTAATAACGACTTAAATAGAGCCGCTATGGAGAGGGCAAAGGAGATTTCCATCAAGTTTTCTCATACAAGACCGGATGGGACAGACAGTACTTCTATTTTAAGCGAATATGGTATTCCGGATTATAATGGAGGAGAAAATATAGCTGCAGGCTTTACATCTCCACAAAGTACAATTGATGGATGGATGAATAGTCCTGGACATCGTGTCGCATTATTAAATACATATTCCACTCATCTCGGGGTTGGAGTATATAAATCTGGTTCTTCATATTATTGTGTGCAGGTTTTTACTGCTTATGGTGAAAAAGAAAAGCTGACAATTGATGCAAATGGCGGATACTTTCCAACATTGAATAATGCTACTGTATATGATATGTATTTTTATCATGGCACGGCATTAAAATTTAGTAGAGACATCCCAACACCTGTAAGAGATGGATATACATTTGCCGGATGGATGTGGTATACTACTCCAGTAACAGGGATGGGTCTAACGAGCAATACAAAAATAACTGCGACATGGAATTAAATTACAATAACGTAATATAATATTTTATTTAATACTATATATTGTCGCAGCAAGTGCCATGATGCTTTACGTATGACATTATAGCAACAGACAAAGAGAGCAGGTTAGCACTGCTCTCTTTGTCTGTTGTATATTTTATCTTCTATGTTTTCGTTTCTTTGTTTTCTTACTTTTTGTATTACAAATCACAAACCCAGCACTTATCGCCATAACAATTCCAAGTCCGATAAATCCATACTTCCACCTACCATCATCACCAGTCATCGGCATTTTAAATACTGCGTTATTGGTGATTTCGTATAAGCATTCATAAAAATACCATTTGCCAGAATAATTGACATCTTCTTTTGCTGTTTCGTAGTTAACATTACCATATTCATTAGCTTCATCTTCGGTCATTGTCATCGGCAGTGTTACAATGATAGGTTCTTTCAACAACGAATTTCCATCAAGGGTTTTTATTTCTGTAATCTGATAAATGCCTTGGTCGAGATTATCAAAGAAAACATCACCGTTTTCATCAGTATGCCGTATTGTAGATTCCCCTTCTTTTAACAGTCTCTTGAAGTTTGGATGCATTTTTGATGTAGGGGCTATCGCTTGCTTTAGAAACTTTATCTCAAACTCAACACCGGCTATTGGAGTTTTTCCGTCTGCTTCATATTTTTTCAAATTTACACGGCATCGTTCAAGTTCTTCATACCATGCTTTCGCATTATCGTATGTAAGCTTAAAGTCTGCATCTTTTGTTGTTGCAATACCTACAGGCTCTGTTTCTACTACATATTCTGCCGGAGCGTCAACCTCTGTTATCTGGAGATATCCTCCAATTGGAATTACTATATTTCCATCATACTTAAAGAAGTCATCACTTTGATTGTTCTTATCAAGATGAGCTTCGTCCATTCTGACATGTCCCTGCGTATCCGATTTCAAATACCACGTTCTGACAAGGTCACCTTCATTTGGACCATCAGCATCAAAGTATTCCACTTTAAAGACGGCGCCGACGACTACCTCACCTTTAACACCCAGTTTTTCAATATCCAGTTTTCCATCACAGAAAATCGGTTCATTTTCAAATGGAATTTCAAATGTCTGTCCTGCATCATCAGGCATGACGACAGATTGTGACTTCGTACCAGCATATACGGAATGATAATTTGGCGCTTTTATTTCTGTGATATAGTATGTCGTCTGGACTTTCTCAATCCAGTCTTTAGCCTCTTGTATCAGATTTCCATGAATATCGCGTATCTCATCCTGATGATGCGGAATGCTATTATCTGGAAGAGATAGTACATTTGAGTATCCAGACTCATCTGTTGTCAGTGTTCCCATATCTCCAGCCCTGCTTGATGTTACTCTGTATTCTGCATCTGCAAGAGTATAACTCTTTAAATCCATAATATCCTTAGGTGCCTTTGATGTCTTTTTGACATACAGTCCACCGCTTGGTGGAGTTGGTGGAGTCGGAGTAACACTAATAGTAGGGGTAGGAGTAACTGATACATTCACAATTTCCGTGCTAAACGTTTTCAACTCACCTTTTGTGTTTGCGTCTTGTGCCTTCAATTTATCGTAATCGGCTTTTTTGAAGGTTACTTTGAAAATCTCATCTGTTCCAATATAGCCGTCAGGGGGCGTTGTTTCTTGACAATATAATGTCACTTCAGTAATATTCATATTAAAGCCAAGTGATAATTCATTTGTAGTGCCATCAGCGGATGATTCCAGGACTCCAAGTATACTTTCATTACTTAGAGATTCATTGTCATATACTGTAAACTTTGCTCCTGCAAGTCCCTTTTTGTCTCCATCAACTTTTTTTGCATTTACACGCACTTTCCATCCTTCATCATTTATAATTCCTTCTTTTGGACCAAACGTTTTTAGTTCACCGTCAGGGGCTGTATAATCAGCTTTTTTAAATGTTAAAGGGAAGATGGTTTCCTTTATAATTTTACCTTGTGGAGCTTTTGTCTCTTTGCAATAAAAAGTTTTCTCTTGTTCTGAATTAGGAACAAGGATTTTTGCTATATCTGTCATTCCATCGTCACCAGATGTAATGGTTGTAATTGCATCAGCATCTTTACATGCCTCATCTGAGTAAATAGTAAATACAGCACCAGCTAAAGGCGTTTTGTCACGATTGATTTTTTTAGTTTGAATTCTGACCTGCCATCCTTTTTCATTTACAATACCTTTGCCTCCATCTGTCAGGCCAAATATTTTTAATTCTCCTTTTTTCTGGTCGTCTACACTGAGCTTTTTGAAATCTGCAAGTTTAAACGTTAATTTAACTGGGGTTTCTAATATTGCATATCCTGGAGGAGCCTGGACTTCCTTACACCATACTTCATATGTTTCAGTTGTTTGTGGAATGTCATCTATCGTTTCAATATTCGTAGTACCATCATCTTTTGATATGATAGTTTTTAAAGGTGCTCCGGAACAATCTTCGCTATCGTATATACCAAATTCCGCTCCGGCTAATCCTTTTCCATTCTCGTCGATTTTTTTCGCCTGGACTCGAACTCTCCATTTATCGCTAGCTACTGGGTCTTTGATTGTTGGCGTATTGTCAGCAACGGCATTCTTATCGGTGAACTTTTGATTGTTATCCCTGATACCTTTAATTACTATTACATGCATTTCGCCATCTTTACTATATCCATCTGGAGCCAGATATTCTTTAATATGCAATTCGCAGGTAGGTAAAGCTGTCTTATTGATATCAGCAGCAGTGGTAAACATTTCATCTGATGCAGGCACTTTACCTTTAAACCTTGCATCATTATCTGCTAAATGCTTACGGTCATATTTTATTTTTCCATTTTTATCTGTAACGAAGTACCAGGTTCTTTTGCGTTTATAATCACTACCAGTTCCTTCACTGTAGTTTACTTTAAACACAGCTCCCTCTAACGGTTGTAATGTATCACCCTTTAACTTTGTTAACAGCTCTCCTGTGAAGCGGAATGGTATATTCAATACATATCCGTTTTTATCCATTGATATATCATCTTTATCTGAGTCTTTAACAAAGTCAGATAAATCTTTTGGTTTATCACCTTTTTTAATTGTTATTGGCCCATATACCTTGCCATTTTCTATTGTTCCGGAGATTCTTTTGAGTTCCTTAACATAGTAAATTCCAGGTTTTAAGGTTGTTTTGCCTACAGCTTTGGAAGATTTACCGCCGTTAATATCAATGATTTTTACTTCTTGACCTTCCGGACAGCTTTTTTTGTTATAAATTCCAAATTTTGTAACTAAATCTCCAACCCTGCTTGTCTGTTGTGTAAGCTGAGGACTTGAAAATCTTTTATGGATAGTGAGCTCTGTTTCATCTGGTGTGATAATGGCTGTAAACGTTGAAACCATCGTTTGGGCTGCTTGGCCTTGCGGGCCATGACATGACGCATGTAAGTAAAACGTTGCATTATTGCCAGATTTCGCAATACACTCAACATAAATAGAACTTACTAAAGGAGGTCCCTCGAAAGCATTATCTATATCACTGATACATCCACCCCATAGCCAATTTTTAGAACTTTTTCCGTATTCTCCTGCTCCACCAATATTAACAAACATCTTGTTCTGACATGAGGTTATATTAAAAATCTGTCCCCATCTCCATTCTTTTCCGTAGGCCTCAGAACCAGCAACCCATCCATATGGGACTTGAGCTCCCCAATCTGTATCTCCTATATACATTGTAGTTGCTGAACCAGTCCATAAATCACCTACTTTAACAGAATTTGGGTCACCTTTTAATTTCACATTGGCATTACATCCTTTATATGCATAAGATGGGTTAATGTATCCATACGGGAAATCATTTGCAAATCGAGCAATCGTCATCATTCCCGTTTGGTCTTCTTGCGGTTTTACTTCATCGGGTATAAAATCTTTATAAAATGCATCCTCTCTGGATTGCCAGATTGTTACAGTAAGGTCTTCTTCTTTATATTGTTCAGGAATACTTAAATATCCGGTTTTTTCATCATATATGCACTCATCTGTAATCGGATGCTGATGTCCTTCCGGAGCGCCTCTATTTATATCTACATCTATCGTAATTCCATTTGCATTATAATCATATCTTGATGCATTTGGATTAATCTTGAAAAGCATCATATCATTCAAGGTCTGTTCAATAGGATAATAAATGTTAAATGTTGAAAATACATATTTTGTATGTTCATCAGGGTCTGGTCTTGTTTGGTCGTAAAGCATATAATATGCTCGTAACTGTTTTTTATCATTATCAGACACCATTTCACTATAATCTGGGCTAAAAATTAAGCCACTATTTAAATCAATATAATCATGTGAGGAAATATAACCACTATATTTTGCAGCTGCTTGAGATGTAGAGTCTGCAACAACATTATAGTCTACTGTATATCCATAGTTTGAGGAGCTTAATCTTTCACCGCTTTCATTACATGCGCCAACTACAATAGCTTCATTTACTGAACCTGGCATATAATCTTTAACATCGGCTCCGTCATTTCCAGCTGCGGCAATTACAGATGCACCGGCACTAACAGCTTTCTTGATTTCAGATTCCAACACGCTATTCAACATAGTCGTTCTTGATGATATAGATAAGTTTATGATTTCAGCGCCTTGATTTAACGCATATTCCATAGCCGCAATTATTCCAGAGATATTGCCATGACCATTATTATCAATAGCTCGTATTGATAATATATTTGCATTCGGATTTTGCTCTAAAATAGATTTTACCATTTCGTTGCCATGACCATTTCCTTCAAATGATTTGTCGATAACAGAAACCCTATTTGTAATATTATCATTATCCGAAGCTCCAGTATCTATCAATGCAATTAATTTTGTATTACTATCAATAATAGTGGACTCATTTTCTTCGTATATGAAATTTATAGGATTTGTGTCCTCACTCATAGATGTTTGATTACATTCATCTGCTAACAATTCATCACTTGCAGCGGAAATTATCGCATCAGGTTCAGCTGCTAATCCGGCATCCGTATATTTCACATATGCCTTCATTGCATCTTCAACAGTCTCATATTGAATCAGATAAATATTCTGATAATTTGCAATTATGTACTTGCTATCAGTAGAAACACTTTCCGCATTATCAGAGATTACTACAAGTCTGGCAGAAGCAAAGCTTGTGTTGTCAAGATTTGATATATCATATGACTGTTCAGTATCCTGTTTGTCATTTTCTATCTTATCTTCAGTATTATCTGTGTGACTGTCAGCCTCTTTAGCCTTTTCTGTTTCTTCTGTCTCTGCGTCATTAATTGTGGTGTCTTTATCTGCACTGTCTGAAGCCTCATCTGAAACGAAATTCTCGTCTGAATTATCAGAATCTGCATCTTTGGCGTCTTCTGAATCTCCATCATTATTCATGATGTCTTCACTTGACTTCTCATCTGGCTCTTCACCAGCATTTTCATCAATATCTTTGGCGATGCTGCTATCATTAACAGTAATATCTGATTCTTCGTTATCTTTTTTATTGTCATCAGTATTCACCGTCAAATCATTGTCAACAGCTATCTCTTCAGATACATTCTGTTTGTCGTTACTGTCAATATCCTTGAGGTCTTCAGATTTCTCTGGGGCATCAGCATCTTCGGCTTTTTTATCATCTCTTACTTTGGTTGCAGCCTCTTCATCAGCCTTTACGTCTTCAGCTTCTGAATCTTCTGGCTTATCTACATCTGCTTCTACCTTGATTTCTTCTTTATTACCAGCGGCTTCTTCAGCTTTCGCATTTACTTCTTTCCCGGCTTCATCAGTCTCATCATTAACGCTCAAATCCTTCGCAATATCCTCAGCAGATTCCTTCTTCTCAAATCCAATTTTTACAGTCTTATCATACTCCATAAACACCGGATATTTAAAAGCCTCTACTTTGTTTCCTGCATCAAATCCAACGTCCTCAGCGATTTCAGTACCAGAAGAATCGTCAGTTAATTCATACAACTTTACTACGTAGCCGTCATCTGCATATGCCTTCACATTAACAGCATCATCGGCTTTTGCTTCATATACGTAAGTATAACCATTATCTATCGCATTTTCTGAGGATATCATAACGTTATCTTTATCGTATACATCAATATGTAACCTGTCCATTTGCTTTTCCAGCCGGACAGTCTGTTCACTGTCTTCGCCTTCATTAATCACAACCTTGCCTCCGACCGTTTTCAGATTGACGAAGAGGAACTTAGTTTCGTCTGTCTTTTCATCTGTTGATGTAGAAATCTGTGTTACTGTTCCATCATCATTTACCGTAATATCACTTGCATATGCCACATATGAAGACAATATCGGTGTTGCAGCAGTTAAAGCCGCTATTGCGACAGACAACATTTTAACCTTTAAATTTTGCATCTTTTTACCTCCTATTTTTTATTATTTACACTTGGATTTTAAGCCTGGAGGAAAGGCTACGCGGAAACCAGGAAGATTTCTCTTCCGTACTATATCAGGCAAAAGCCCTGCGAACCAGCAAAAGGCAAAGCCAAAGCCCAATAGAAGGCTTCGTGCAGTTTCCTTCAACCTTTTATACGCCAGATGCATTAGGTTATATGTCACATTCGCTTAATCGGAGCCACATCAAGCTGGCATATTTTCAGCCTATGGCTTCCTGTTTAGCAGATGGTTTTTTCCATCAAGATTAATATGCAAAATAAAAAATTTTTTTGACGTTTTTTTCACATTTTTTTCATATTTTTTTGTCAGAGCTGGACGAGCTGAAAATACGCAAGAAAATACGAATGCCTGAGGGTATTCTGGGAATGTACCCGCAGGCATATTTATAGGAGCCGCCGGCTTTGCCGGCAGCTCCTCTTCTTTAATGTTTTCCTTATTTTTTAAATATTTCAAGCATCCATTTTTTCTTTCCATTTTCTGATATAAGATTGCACCGTCAGCATATCGTTACTATCCTGACTACTCCCCGGGGCAAGCCCGCGGGGGTTCCGATGATTGCATTCTATCAACATCCGTACACCGCAAGGGCTTTGGGATGAAGCTCTCTGCCAGAGCATCTTCACTTTACGTCCAGGCAATCCCGAAGGACTGTCATATTATCGGACGCTTTTCATACTGTTTCCAGCATGGGGAGGGCATAGTCAATCCCACCTGTTGTTTATGTTATGCCGCTTTAAATTTAATTCCACTGTTCATTACTGTAATCTTATTGTTTATTATATATCGTTCTAATTCAAGATACTTTGCGTACAACTCATTAAAGTATCGCTTACATTTATACCTGCTGATGTTTTGTAAATCTGTCCCAATGCAGTACATTAAGAATGATGAATACCAGTCACGCTGAACCCGCGTTCCATTTTCCAATTCATACATTCTTTGAGAAAGTGCTTTTTTAATGTATTTATTACAGGTATGGTCGTATTGACTTGCCCGGTATGTTACCGGAACTTCAATGTAGACTCCGCCAGTTCTTTCAAACTTGGCCTTTGCTTGTGCCTGGAAATATCCAGGACATCTGTTTTTTATAGATTTACCAAAACGCTTCTTGCGTTTATATTTATATACAAGCTGTTTTGTACCGTCAGACTTCTGAACTACTGATGGATTATCCTGGCGTTCTGTCTTTTTGGAGTACTTCTGCAACTTTTTCGCATTCTTAGGTTCTGTAATAAACACATTCCCGAGCATCCTCATATGGTTTACCTCTTCATTTATTGCTAGATGCCTGTTTTCAGCAGCAATACGGCAGATATTCTTGTATTGGGAATGCAGTTTCTTATACCGGTTTGACTTCTTCCAGGTCTTCTTTCCCTTACGTATCGTTTCGTCATCGTTATAATTTTCAGGGTTTACTGCACGTCTTGACCTGTCCATCTTCCTTAAAATCCGGGCTTCTTTTTGCTCTCTGACTCTGATTGATGCTCCGCGCTCTGCCAGGTTTTTTAATCCGACTTCTTCTTTTGATGTATACGCTATGCTTTGTGGACCGATATCGCAGCCAATAAATCCTTTGCCGTATTGATGACGCCTTGTTCCGTCTTTATTATATTTTGGTTTTGATATTCCCTCAATTGTGATGTGTATGTAAACACGCATCTTTCCTCGAATCTCTTTAAAAGAAATAGAAGCGAAGCAAGGTCTGAATGTATCCATGACAATACCTTTTTTGTTATATAAGTCAAGTGCTGTCTTGTCTACAACATCAGGGTTTGAAAGGTAATTTAATACAGCTTCCGCTTCAGATTCCGCAAATATATCATGTGGCTCCTGCACCTGAATTGTATTGCCTTTTCTTGTCTTTGTATGTTTATGTTTGTTGATTATCGGTTTGAGTTTCGTCTTCCCGATTTTCAATCTAATCCCGTCATTATCTGCTGAAATAACAATGCCGCGGTTTGCCTGCTTAGCCCTGATTTCCGGATAATCCCCGTACTTCTTAAAGTGAATTGCTTTACCATCAGAGAATAAGCATTTTTCTACTGCCTGCCATATATCTTCAGCTTTAGATAAAGCAAAGATAGAATTTATATTGTATTTCTGGTTTATTTCAATCATTGACTTTCTGCAGAATTCCCATGTTACGTGATATGATTTCTGCATTTCAGTCATTTCAGCTGTGATTGCACTTATCTTCTTTTTGTCTTCGGTTTTCTTTGCTTTGGCATACATGTCCCGAAGCCGTCTGTATCTTTTAGTTCTCAGCAGCTGTTCGTATTGTTTCTTCATTACCGCAACCAGTTCGTTTCCGGCAATCCTGATGATATTTGACATATGCAGAAGCTCGCGTTTATCGCATTCGCTGATATCAGCTTCAAGCACTAAAACATGCCGGCTTGTTATCTTATGAAACTGGATTAAGTTAATGTCTGTTTTGGCTTTTGTATCCTGCATGTTCCTGCCTCCTGATATAGTATTTCTATGTATCTTTTTTATCCTTGTCTATATATAATATAATATGCAGGATTTTTTGCAAAAGAAAACATTTTTTTACAAAAAAATAAATTTTTTATATAATACATGACTGCAACATGTTTTAGTTATGTTCATGTATTACATAAAAAAGCGGCTTTCATCCCCGACGCAAGCATCGGGGTTTTTTCGCCGCAATTTTATAACAAAAATACCCCTCAAACAGACCATACAGTTCCGCCTCCCGTTCTCTGTTTTTCTGTTTTTTCGCTTCCATCAAATCTGCGAGTATCTGCGTCTTGACAAGTTCTCTCTCTATTTTGTTTTCCACGCCTTCCAAACCAGACGTATGAATATACTGCATTGCATACATATAGCAGTCTGCATTACGATACTCCAGCGGCACTTCGCAAATGCTAATCTTTCCGGATTCCAAGTCCAAAATGCATTGAGATTTCTTATTACTTACCGGCAGTTCGAAATACGATTTCTCGAATGTTGTCATCTTCTCACCTCTTTCCGATTTTTTAGTTCTCTTTTTCTCTTTTCTGTTTTCCAATTACATACCCCAGCATGAACGCTGATAGCAGAACCTGAACAAAGTCAATGTAGAACTCAATTCTGTCATATCCGGATGCCGGTTTTTTGCTATTGCTTTTTGTATTTTTTAACATTACTTTTCTCTCCTCTTTTTTAGTTTTTTTCTTATATATCCAATATGCCGGAAATCTCTGTGAAGAACCTATGACTGAAGTCACGGGCTTCCAACAGTCCGTCAAGCTTTTCTAATCTTGCGACCCGGTTGCACCTTCCATTCTGTCTTCTTTCCTGCTTCATCTGTCCGATGCATTGCCTTCCGGCCGTGTCTTACTCAGACTCTCTGTCAGTATCCTTACGCTGACAGTCCTACTACGGTGCAGGCTTTTTTAAGTGGACTTTCACCACGGCTTCCACGCTTCCCCGAGGTACCGTTGCTTCGTTATCTGGTTATTTCCGTTTCCGGAGTGATTGTTTATATGTGACCGGTTTTACCCGTTGCTGGGTTAACAGTTATTTCTGAAGAATCAGTTTGCAGATTTGTCTGTTACAGGGAGACCGGTAATCTGTATCCCTTCATCCTGGAGCATCTTCGCCCCAATCTTATATATGTTCTGCTGAGCATTGACATCACGGTCATGCCAGGTTCCACATTTCGGGTATTTCCATTTTCTGACGCTCAAATCCTTAACATCTGTATTTTTATACCCGCAGCAACCGCAGGTCTGTGATGATGGATACCATCTGCTGATTTTTCTGAAATATTTACCAGCACGTTCCATTTTATACTGCAGCATTGTTAAAAACTGAGACCATCCGACAGACACGATTGACTTTGATAGATGGCGGTTCTTCATCATGTTCTTGACCGCAAGGTCTTCGCATATGAATGCAACGCAATTATCTGTAATCGTTCTTGAGAGTTTGTGGTGAAAATCCCTTCTCTGGTCAGCAATCTTCCGCTGCTCTTTTGCAACCTTAGCCCTGGTTTTTTCCCAGTTCTTTGAGCCTGTATGCGTTTTGTGGTCATATTGTTTTCTTGAAAGGCTCTGTTGGAATCTCCGCAATCTCTTTGCGTGAACCTGAATCCATCTCGGATTTGGTACGGGGATTGATTCTTCCAGGTTTCCAAAAACGCCAAATTCTTTCAGGCCAAGGTCAACAGAGATTATATCCCTTGCATTAATAACAGTTGGAAATATAGGCTTATCAATCACGCTTTCCATTCTGAGGGCGATACGGTATGAACCATCTGGCTCCTTACTTACGGTTGCCGCTTTGATTGATACTCCCTGCGGCTGGATATCTGCCAACGTTTTTCCTTTTGGAAGGATAAATCTCACATTTCCGATTTTTGGAAGCTTAACATACGGAATGCCGTCAGTCATCTTCAGCTCGATGTTGTTGTTTGTGAAATTTGTTGTGAAACTGTTTCCGTTTGGTTTTGTTCTGGAAGCATATTTTGGGAATCCAGATAATCCCTTAAAAAATCTATTATATGCGTCATCTACATTCCGGCAGGCATTTTCATAAACAAATTTATCCGTATTATTGAGATATTCCTTCTCCTTCTTTAATGCCGGAAGGTATTCTTTTTTATACTGTAAAACCGTTAATGTCTTTTTCGTTTCCTTGTAATATTCCTCACGTTTAGAAAGGTAATCATTATGTACGACCCTGGCATTCCCTATCTGCTGGTTAATCGCAGCCTGTTTGCCTTCCGGAATCAGCTCTAAAAGGACGCCATAATTATATATGCATTTTCCGTAAGGTTCTAATGCTTTATTCTTCTGCTTAATGATATTAAATCCGCCTTTTCCTCCACGAAACTCAAAAGTACCGTCAGTCTGCTGTTCTGCTGTGACAGTGTACTTTATCGACTTTTCTTCGGCATGGTTTGTCTTCTTAACGGTCTTCTCTTTCTCGGCGGTTTTCGCTTTCTTGGCAGCCTGTAATTTACTGGCTTTCTTTCTGTTTGAGTTTGCCGTATCGTGCATCTCCTTTCTGTAAATTTCTTATACATTTAATATGCTGAAAAAATTAAAAACGAGGCGATTTTTTGCGAAAAAATTTTGACGAAAATAAAAAAAATCTCTACGCCGAAACGTAGAGAATAAAATGTCGTGATAACTCGCCGTGCCGTTTAACTCATCGACGGACGGGAAACTGCGGTCAAACTTACTTTCCCGTCGGTCTGAAGGTAATTTGACGTGTACGCGGGAGTTAGAAATCCCGTCCGTGTCTGATGCAAGCGAGCGTAAGCTCGCTGCATCACGACTGAAGTCACGAGAATGCGACGGCTAAATTTTTTTCAAAAAGAAAAAAAAGAAGCATTTTTTTGCTTCTTTTTATAAAAGCACTTTTTAGATTTCCAAAGCATCCGGCAGCCTTAAACTGTATTTCCGCATTTCTTCCAGCAGGTACGCAATAGATGTCGGCAGTCCCTTCTCCTGGGCGATTGGCAGCGTATGTAGCAGTGCTTCTGCATCCATCAGGCCGAGAGATACAAATTTTGATAAGGCGATATCATCTTCGCCTTCCGCAAACGCCTCTGCGATTTTTGCCGCATTGTTTTGGAGGTATTTTTTCGCATCTGACGAGCCTTCCAATATATAGAGCTCCAGCGCAACACTCACTTTGTTCTGAAAATCCTGCATCGTTCCAAGAATGAGGCGGTATGACAGAGACTGGCTAATCTCTTTTGTGTCGCTGGCGAGAGCCGCGTGCACCATATCCTGGATGACAAACATGTTGATGTAATTATTAATGTATTTTGGAAGTCTTACGCTCCTGCCATTATATGTCAGCAGAAATGTTTTCTGTGCTTCTCCTGTCTTGAGAAATATTCTTCCTTTGTTCAGCCGGATTTCGTCTGTACGGTAGAATATTGAAGATTCCTCCCGGATTAGTCCATACAATGCTTCATCTACATCTTCCCCAATTGGTTTTGTCCAGACAATTTCCTGCACTCCTGACCGGAAAATTAGGTCCTCCCCACATTTTTTAATACCTTTTCCGAGCGTAACTTTTTTAAGCGTCTTGCAGTCAGCAAAAGCAAAACGCTTCAATTGTGTCACGGTATCCGGAATAGTAAGTTCTTTAACATGGCAGAAATCAAAAGCATGGCTTCCGATTATATTATACGGTTCCGTCAGCGTCACTACGTCTACTATCTCTCCGTCCTTTCTGGCGTCGTAGTATTTGTTCAGCATCTTAACACTCGCCGATGCATCTACAGAATACGGCGAACGGTATATTGTTTTGAACTCTTTACTATCTGTGTTTGGCATTTTTTATGCTCCTTTCTTGCTGCTTTTGTAATTAGTATGCGGGATTTTTAAAGGAAAGAATGGCTTTACTGGCAACACAAAAGCCGCAGGGTATCCTGCGGCGTGTTTGCGTAATACTTTTAAAATCTTTTCAATTCTTTTGAAAAACTATATGGAATTACTTCGCCTGAAACAGTTTTTGTATATGCTGTTTCTTGATGCATATACTCAACAATTTCTTTTGACGTATAGTTTTTAAATTTCTTAATAACTTTATCTAATATTGCCTTTTCATTATCAGACAATATATTACAATTCACATTATCACTTGATTGAATCTTATATGATGTGTAATCATATGAATCTATTTCTTCTACCTTAATATTTGGCAATGCTAACATCTCATAATGGCCAATAGGAAGTGCACCCATTGGTTCATGTTTATATACAAGTCCAGTCATAGATGAATTCTGCTCCCGATAATTTAGCATATCAGTATACCACAGCATCTTCATTAATTTCACTTTATATAAGTTTGGAACCCTTTTAGCTATATATGAAACAGCAGCTTCTAATTTGTTAAAGTCTAAAAGCTTAAAACCGTTGAATATAGATAATGACGTGAATTTGGTGTACATCTTTTTGAGACTTTCCCGTTTTTTGGGTTCTTCTTCATTTAATGCTTTTGCTTCAATATTTATTTTGATTTTTTTGACCTTTTCATCAGTGAATTTATCAATGTTCTTTTGCAATAATTCAGCAGCAAAGCATGCATCATCCCTAACTTGCCTGAGTATCATATCGTATGGCTCATCTTGTATCGCTTTAGTTTCATATCTTGCAATAGTAACATCTCCCCAACCCAGGAGGCGTGCAAAATCAACCTGAGAAAGTCCATATTCTTTTCTAATATCAGCAATTTCATATGAAGTTAACAGACCATGCTTTTTTCGATATTCATTGCGTCCATTTAAAAGATTTTCATTTAAAAGCTCCCCATCAACAAAAATATTTTCTTCATCGGATGCGTTTTCACAATAATAATATTTTTCTTTATATGTGATAGCTTCGTCTTTTATAATATCAGTTGTAATATCTTCATACTCTTTAATCATATGAACTTTATCACACATAGGACAGTCCATCATGAATTCTCTAATCAATTTTTTCATAGCAATCACTCCTTTTAACGATAAGGATATTCCATTTTATTTTTTGCAAAATGAAAGGATATACAAGCAATATCTCGCTTAGCTCTTTCTCTCAGTTTAATTTTAATATACACTTCTTTGCCATCTATTACTTTTCCAAAAACAAATAATAATGGTGGATGTGTATTATCCTTATCTATTTTTGTTTCAGAATATTCTTTAACACATAGTGTTTTTAATATTTCTACAATATCTACATTATCATAGCCTAGTTTGTACATAGTATATTTAATTGAGAAACTGCGTTCTCTTTTGCTATCACCAGCTATATTCAGAAAAAAGTCTTTTGCGATATCGAAATCTTCTCTGTTGATGAATGCATGTAATTCATCCAAAAATTTTTCAACATCTCGTTTCTTAGAAATATATGCTAAATACATTACATTTGACACCTTTTATCATATCTATTAATATTATACATATCAATTGATATGATGTCAAGAGCCTTATGTTTGTTGTACGCAAAAAAAGAGCTCTGACGTTTTGCCAAAGCCCTTTTTCCTCACATCTCCAAAAAACCAAGCAACTCAGCCGGTGTAACCGTCTGCGCCACCTTTGTCATATATTTTGCATACACACCCATGATTGAATCTCCGTGATTCCACTTGTCAACCTCTTCGGTATTCAGCCAAAAAGCCTTTTTCGCTTTTCTTGCAATTGCCTTCACGTAATCCTCGCCGCTGGCGTTTTTATTGTTTCTTGCGTCACCGATGAAGTAAATATAAGAATCACCGGTCACCTCACTCATATGTTCATTATAAAACGTCCTGAACGGGACTTCATAGTTAGAATATGCCCCAGAACGCGGGATTGCGTCTAACACAGACTTGACGGTCTCATTCGGATTATCCGTATCAAAAAACTTTGATATGTCATACAGCCTGTTTGTAAAAGCATAAGTCTTACATCCGCCAGGGAAAACTTCCTTCATCGCATGCATAAATACCAGCATCATTTCAGACGCATTTTTACAGGAGCCTGACACATCAAGAATCAGTATCAGGTTTGATTTTTGCCTTACCGGCTTCTGATGGATAAGCCTTAACGGAACGCCTCCTGTCTGGCAGCTTTTCTTGATTGTAGCCGGAATGTCAATTCTGGACGCCTTATTTGCACGTATTTTTCTTGACATTTTTGTCCTGAATTTTCTTGCGTTGTCTTTGATATAATCTGCAATCTGCCGCTTCTCCGCATCTGTCATTTTTGAAAAGTTCTTTTCAAGAACCATATCCCCGACATGTTTTGACCGGACTGCATTTCTGGCAAGGGCTTTATTGAATTCTGCACGGTGTGAAAGAGACTGTTCCTTCACTATCTCATTCATTCGGTTCTGGAATTTTCTGTCTTCCTCTTCCATTTTTTTCTGCATTGTCTTTATGTCGTTTTCGGTCTGTGCAATCTGACTATTCAGACTCTTCGCGTCATCCTTAATTGCCTTCAGCTGTTTTCCGCGTTCTCTGATGGCTTCCATCAATTCACTGCTGTTCGGCTTCATGCAGGCTTTCATGGAAGCAGCTTTCACTTCCTTCATAAGCTGGCTCTGCTCTGGTTTGACTCCGCTTTTTACCGTCTCTACGAGGTTTTTAAGGTGCTGCTGCCCTTCCAGGCACTCGTCAAGGTTTTTAATACTTTTCTGTAGCTCTTCAGTCTGTTGTGCTTTTTTCACTTCTTTTGATTCTTTCTGTCCGGCCTCCCTCTGCTCCATCAGCTCTTTCTGACGCCCGGTCAGCCGCTGCAGTTTTTCATTTATTTTTTGTTTGTTCTTTTCATGCTCATTTTTTGCATCTCTCTCTTCGCGATGTCTGTGGTAATACCTTTCAACGAATTCTTCATAGACCTTATTGAACATCAATGCTTCCTTATAGCTGTGTGTTATCATTGCCGAAAGCAGCTTTTTAACATCCATCTGTCCGCCATGCATATCGCTGATGACGGAAAAAATTTCAGACGAATTACAGATATAGCCAAGGCTACTGAAATATTCACAGGCCTCAAAAATAAATTCATACAGGTATGAAGAATCGTCGTTGGCACTGCCGGCAGTATTTTCTGCCAGCATAGTTTTGTCAATATCGTCCACCATCTTTTTCTGCGCAGGAAACCCCATCCGACAAAGAGACAATATTCCTTGCTTCGTAGTCGAGTGGGGAGAAATGCGCGGTTTTTACATTCTTCCTGCTTCCTCCTTTTTCCCTAATTAAATGCTGATTTAAAATAACCGCCAGCATATTTGTAAATTTTAACTTTTTTAATAGATATTGATTTTTTGTCAGGAAGCAGTATCACACGTGCTCCATTACAATGGCATCCTGTAGTTTCACGCTTTCTGCTTTCGTATACAATGATGTCGTGAGGCTGGATACTGTAATGCTGTTTCCTGACGGTTCTTTTTCCAGCGGTCACTTTTTGTAACCGATATTGATGTAGATTTTCAGAATCCTTCTTATGATTACGGCTAATTCTGCCATTAAATAATTCCTGACCGTTTCGTTTCTTTCCGTCGCGGCTGTCAATATACTTTGCATCATAGAAGATTTCAAGGCATCTATTATTTCTTCGTTTCTTTTTGTAAAAAACCGCTTTTATGCGATGTCTTGGATGAAACTGTCCCATAACAAACGCATCATTGGCATGTGATTTATCAATATCCAGTTCTCGACGCCGTTCTTTTGTTGCTGCTCCGTATGTAATATGAATATCGATATCCGGGAATAAAGTTTTAGCTTCGTTGTAAAGCTGCCATCGTATCGTAGTCATGAAAGTCGCACCTTTAAAGGATGGAAGCTTTGGCTTCCAGCTATATAATTTCCCTCCTGGCTTATGGTTCTTTGGCGTATGGCATTTATCGCATACTGTAGACAGATTTGACATATTGTTAGTTCCGCCCTGGCTTCTGTATTTAATATGATGAATATGGAGTATTGCTCCGTCTTTTATCGTTCTACCGCAGCACTGGCACTTATAGCCATCACGTGAAAAAACTGCTTCGCGAAGCGTCGCGATGCCGTAACGTTCGCCGTGCTGATAATCTGCGCCTTGAGGCAAAGGCTTGCCTTCTTCCTTAGCTTTTAATACCTGAGTATCAAAATTTCCCATTTCCA
>UMHW01075821.1_pt1 | contig 26652 bp, 19 predicted proteins | sample 1965631 | NCBI WGS metagenome assembly UMHW01 (sample SAMEA4836107, study PRJEB28245) | human gut metagenome | biome: gut microbiome; material: fecal sample | place: Denmark | collected 2008
AGCTTCTTCTTAATAATTTTTCCGGCAATCCGATTGCTATGCTTCTGTAGCGGCGTCTGTTTGTTTTGCTACGCAAATAAGAATTTAGTTGACAAATTGTAATATATGAATTATAGTGGTACTGAATGATACTACTTATTGATAAATTATGACTATTTAGAAATTACAAACAGAATGCGAGGTCTTTATGGATAACGTAGAATTACTCATGAGCTTTGGTCTTACCAGACAGGAAGCCAGAGTGTATGTTCTTCTTTTAGGGGAAGGTGCGTTAAGTGGCTATGAAGCAGCGAAGCGGCTTGGCATTTCTCGTTCTAATGCATATGCGGCATTGGCGGGGCTGGTAGATAAGGGAGCGGCCTATATGGCAGAAGAGCAGGCAGTACAGTATCATGCAGTTTCGATAAAGGAGTTTTGCTCGAATAAGCTTCATTATATGGAGGAACTTTCTGAGACGCTAGAGAGGCAGATTCCAAAGCAGAAGCAGGAAGATGCGAAGTATTTGACGATACGTGGCAGAAGGCACATTGAGGATAAGTTCCGCAATATGCTTAAGGAGACGAAGGAGAGAGTTTATCTTTCGGTATCTGCATCTGTGTTAGATTTGTTCAGGGAAGAACTGTTAGGATTGGTTGCACAGAAGAAAAAAGTTGTCTTGTTGACAGATGAAGAATATTCTATGGATGGAGCGATTATTTATCGCACGAAGAAGTTTGAAAATTTATCTGGAAGTGCAGACTGTGAGGGAGATGCGGATGGACAGCTTCGCCTGATCACGGATTCGAATTATGCACTTACGGGAGAACTTCAGGATAAGGAGACTTCAACATGTCTGTATTCCGCTAATCCGAATTTGGTAAGGCTGCTAAAAGATGCTCTGGCGAATGAAATCAGGCTTATTGAGATAGAGAAAAAAGATGCTTCGATATAAACGGTGAGAGAAATATCATCTGTAAAGCAGATTTAACAGAATTAGAAGGGCAGATAAAAAAATTAGAGATCCAAAGCGAAATATCAAGATATTAGAGGAAAACTTATAAAAGAAACGCAAAATGGAATATCGAGATATTAAAGAAAACTTACAAAAGAAGCCAGAAGCAAAATATAAAAGTAAACATCTAAAAACAAAGATATAAATATAAGCTATAAAGGAAGGAAAAAAAGATGGAAAAGAAACCATTTGTTACAAAAGAACAGTTAGATAAAATCGTAGAAAAATATCCTACACCATTTCATTTATATGACGAGAAGGGAATCAGACAGACAGCTCGTGATTTATACAAGGCATTCTCATGGAATGAAGGATTTAAAGAATATTTCGCAGTAAAAGCAACACCTACTCCTGCAATTCTTAAGATTTTACAGGAAGAGGGATGTGGAACAGACTGTTCTTCTTTAACAGAATTAATGATGAGCGACCGTTGTGGATTTGCTGATGGTAATTCCATTATGTTCTCATCTAATGAAACACCGGCAGAAGAATTTATCCTTGCAAAGAAGTTAGGAGCAATTATTAACTTAGATGATATTACACATATTGATTTCTTAAAGGATGCCTGTGGTATTCCGGAAAGAATCTGCTGCCGTTACAATCCAGGCGGATATTTCTCTCTTGGAACAGACATCATGGATAACCCAGGAGATGCCAAGTATGGAATGACAAAGCCACAGATTTTTGAGGCATTCAAACGACTTAAGAGAGAAGGAGTAAAAGAATTTGGTATTCATTCTTTCTTAGCAAGTAACACAGTATCTAACGAATACTATCCTGCATTAGCATCCATCTTATTTAATCTTGCAGTAGAATTAAAAGAGAATCTTGGTGTTCATATCGGATTTATCAACTTATCCGGTGGTGTTGGAATCCCTTACACACCAGATAAAGAGCCAAATGATATTTTTGCAATCGGTGAAGGTGTTCGTAAAGCTTACGAAGAGATTTTAGTTCCAGCAGGAATGGGAGATGTAAAGATCTTTACAGAACTTGGACGTTTCATGCTTGCGCCACACGGACATCTTGTAGTAAAAGCAATTCATGAGAAACATACTTATAAAGAATACATCGGTGTAGATGCCTGTGCAGCAAACCTTATGCGTCCTGCTATGTACGGTGCTTACCATCACATCACAGTTATGGGTAAGGAAAATGAACCATGTGACCACACATATGATGTAGTAGGTTCTCTTTGCGAGAACAACGATAAGTTTGCAATCGACAGAAAGCTTCCAAAGATTGATATGGGAGATTTACTAGTACTTCATGATACAGGAGCACATGGATTCTCGATGGGATATAACTACAATGGTCGCTTAAAGAGTGCGGAGATTCTTTTACAGGAAGATGGAAGCACAAGAATGATCCGTCGTGCGGAGACACCAGAGGATTACTTTGCAACAATTGAAGGCTTTGATTTTTAGTTTTGGCTCCATATACAAGAGATAAATTTGGGAGATGAATCAGTAATTTGCTGTTGGCAAATTTGATGAAACCCAGAAGATAAAACATCCCTATTTGTGACTTTAGTCGCTGCAGGTTGAATGTTCGCTTAAGCGCTCGCATTCATCCTTTGCTCGAGGTCACAAATAGGGATGTTTTATCTTCTGAGTTTCTGTCTTCGGTCGGGGCGGAATTATGAATTCATCTCCAGCCAAAGAACAGCTCTCCCTGAGAAAGCGTCTCTCCCGCCTGCGGCAAATTACTACTTTCACCAACAATATCTTTGGTGTATAATTTGTTAATATATGTTTACATTTCACGGATATACAACGAAAATAGTTGGGAATCGTTAAGAGAAAGGATATAACTTATGGGTGAAAAGTTATTTACTGCAAAGGAAGCAGCGGAGATATTAAAGGTAAGAAAAAACACAGTATATGACATGATTAAGCGTGGTGATTTAAAGGCTTCTAAACTTGGAAAGCAGCTTAGAATCCGTCAGGAGGATCTGGATTTTTATATTCAGTATGGAAGTCAGGCAAAGGTTGTAGATTCAATGCAGACAGGGCATAATAGTAATATTGATAAAGCTGAATTTGAAAAAAATACATCTAAGTTACCGAATGTATCAAATGAAATATCTGGAGTGAGTAGAACAACCAGTGCAACGCAAAACAGAATTTCAAATCAGATTATCATCTGCGGTCAGGATATGATTCTTGATCTGTTGGCGAATCGCCTGAATCAATGTGTAGAGGAAAATGTATTTCGTTCTTATAAAGGAAGCTACAATGGATTGTATGCAATGTATCAGGGAGAAGTAAACGTAGCAACAGCGCATTTATGGCATGGAAAAACGAACAGTTACAATATTCCGTATATCAGCAGTATGCTGCCGGGAACGGATGTAATTGTTCTTCATTTATTAAAAAGAAAGCAAGGTTTTTATGTAAAGAAGGGGAACCCAAAGAGAATTCAATCTTTTGAAGATTTAAAAAGAGCTGATGTAACAATCGTAAATAGAGAACCGGGTAGTGGAGTAAGAGTTCTTGTCGATGAAAAATTACGTCAGGCAGGCATTTTCACACAGGAAGTAAATGGATATCAGAAGGTAGTAAATTCACATCTTGAAGCAGCAGCGACAGTAAACAGGGGAGAAGCAGATGTGGCAGTTGGAAGCGAAAAGCACAGCCTGTCTGTACCAGGAATCGATTTTATTTTCATACAGGAAGAAAGTTACGATATGGTAATCCGAAAAGAAGATTTCACTAAGAAATCTTATCAGAAAATGATAGAAATCATTCGTTCCCCAGAATATCAAAAAGAGGTAGCCGGACTCGGCAGCTACAATGTAGAAAACATGGGAAAAATTATTTATTCTGACTGTGGTTGCAGACCCTAACTTTTATTCTCAGATGTCCCATTCAACTACTATACTCTAATAAATCCAGAGCAAGCAGCAGCTCCCCAACTTTCATCCCCAAATCCCTCCACCATTGCTATAATAATTCATCCAAATCTAGCATATTAAAAATTATTAGTAACACTAAAAAATTGTTAGATTTTGCTGCATATTTATTGACAAATTCTGGTGCATAAAATATAATGTAATAAAACGAAACAAAACAATATAAAACGCAATAAAACGAGGGGAAATTATGAGAAACATGAAGTTTGTGAAGAGAATTGGCGTTGCAGTTTTAGCAGCATGTATGGTTTTATCCTGTGTAGGATGTAGAAGTTCATCTAACAAAGGTGCAGCAGAAGGAACAACAGAGGTTGCAGCAGAAGGTGGACAGACTAAGATTTCTGTAGCTGCTGCAGCAAGTCTTCAGGCTACATTTGATGATGAACTGATTCCTTTATTTGAGAAAGAGAATCCAGGAGTAACCGTAGAAGGAACTTACGCAAGTTCAGGAGATTTACAGCAGCAGATTGAATCTGGATTAGATGCAGATGTATTCTTCTCCGCAGCAACATCTAACATGGACACATTAGTAGATGAGAACCTTGTAGATAAAGATACTGTTGTTGACTTATTAAAGAACGATGTTGTATTAATCACGCCTAAGGATTCTAAGTTAGGAATTAAGGGTTTCAAGGACATCACAAAGGCGGATACAATTGCAATCGGTGATCCTGAAAGCGTACCAGCAGGTAAATACGCAAAAGAAATTCTTACGAACTTAGGTGTTTACGATGAAGTTGAGAAGAAAGCAAGTCTTGGAGCAAGCGTAACAGAGGTATTAAGCTGGGTTGCAGAGGGAAGTGCTGACGCAGGTATCGTATACGCAACAGATGCACAGACAGAGAATACAAATGGTGATGACAAAGAAGTAGAAATCGTAGCAACAGCAGAAGATTCTATGATGCAGACACCAGTAATCTACCCGGTAGGTACCGTTTCTTCTTCTGCACATAAAGACGAAGCAAAAGCTTTTGAAGATTTCCTTCAGACAGATGAAGCAAAAGCAATCTTAGAAAAAGCAGGATTCACAATTAACGAATAATTAAAAGACAGGCTGGATGTATATGACAATGGATTTATCACCAATTATTATATCTTTAAAGACAGCTACCCTCAGTATTATTATTACATTCTTTCTGGGGGTGGCTGCGGCCCAGTTTGTTTTCCGTCTTAAGAGTAAGACGATGAAAACAATATTAGATGGGTTATTTACCCTGCCGCTCGTGCTTCCGCCAACAGTGGCAGGATTTTTTTTACTTTATATTTTCGGGATGAGAAGGCCGATCGGTAAGTTTTTAATTGAATATTTTGCAGTAAAAATCGCATTCTCATGGGGAGCAACCGTATTAGCTGCGGTTGTGATCTCATTTCCATTAATGTACCGATCAGCAAGAGGAGCCTTTGAGCAGGTAAATCCTGACGTGCTTTCTGCAGGAAGAACACTTGGAATGAGTGAGTGGAACATTTTCTGGAAAGTGCAGATGCCGATTGCATGGCCAGGAGTTATTTCCGGAGCAGTTCTTGCATTTGCCAGAGGACTTGGAGAGTTTGGAGCAACAGCAATGATTGCCGGAAATATCAGAGGAAAGACAAGAACACTGCCATTAGCTGTATATTCGGCAGTTGCATCAGGAAAAATGGATGACGCGGGGCAGTATGTAGTGATTCTTGTAGGTATTTCCTTTATTGTAGTTGTATGTATGAATTATTTTTCTATGGAAAAGAAAGGCTAGAATTATGGCATTATCCGTTCACATTAAAAAGAAATTAAAAGATTTTGAGCTTGCTGTAGATTTTGATATGGATGAAGGTATTGTCGGATTTTTAGGTTCTTCTGGCTGTGGAAAAAGTATGACCTTAAAATGTATCGCGGGAATTGAGACACCCGATGAAGGAAGAATCGTCCTTGATGATGAAGTCCTTTTCGATAAAAAGTCAGGAATTAATCTTTCGCCACAGAAGCGTAAGGTAGGATACCTTTTTCAGAACTATGCATTATTTCCACATATGACAGTAAAGCAAAATATCGAGGCAGGACTTGCAGCATCAGGCAAGTCAAAACAGGAGAAAAAAGAAATAGTGGAACGTCTCTTAGAACAGTTCCACATAAAAGAATTGGAGAACTCTTACCCAGTCCGTATTTCCGGCGGACAGCAGCAAAGAGCCGCCCTTGCCCGAATGATGGCAGCAGAGCCAAAGTTTTTATTGTTAGATGAGCCATTTTCTGCATTAGATGCTTATTTAAAAGAAAAATTAATGCAGGAAATGATGACATACCTTAACCAGTTTAAAAAAGGGGTTATTATGGTTTCACACAGTAGAGATGAAGTGTACCAGATGTGCAGCGATACAGTTATTATGCATCAGGGGATGATAGAAACATTAGGAAAAACAAAAGAAATATTTGATAATCCGGGAACCGTGAATGCAGCGAGGCTTACTGGCTGTAAAAATATTTCCAGAGCCACAAAAACTGGAACACATGAGGTATATGCATCCGATTGGGATATAAAACTTACTTTCCCGGAACAGACAGAGATTCCATCAAATCTTACCCATGTAGGAATCCGAGCACACGAAATTCATCCGATAGTCTCTAAAGATACAAATTTAAAAGATATGGATTCAAATGAATCTATAAAGTTAAATACAATGGACTGCCAGTTAGAACGCATTTCTGAAGCACCATTTGAGATGTATCTTATTTTGCAGAATAAAAGTGGAAAAAATACGAGTCCGCTATGGTGGAAAGTCACTAAAAAGGAGTGGCAGGAAATTGGGGAAAAAGTTCCAGAAACGGTGGAATTGCCGGCAGAACATATTATTTTGCTGAAATAGTAACTGCCGCAGGCAGGGGCGAGATGCCTGTTGGAAGATGAATAATTATTCTATGTGGGTAAACTTTCCTGACTTTGAATATCCTTAGAATAAATATTTATCTCTAAATCATATATCCTATATCTGTGGCATTCAATCCACAAGTGACAGAATCACAGATATAGGCTTTTTTCTCAGGCGTCTGTTTATCCAATAAATTAAATCAATCCAAAATGCTTCAACGCATTCCTGATTCCATCTCTTTCAATCGGAGTAGTGACATAGGATGTATTCGCCAGTACTTCAGGATAAGAGTTTCCCATTGCAATACTATTCTTTACATGTGTAAGCATAGACAAGTCATTTGTGCTGTCACCGAATACATAACAAGAAGCTAAAGATTCACCCAAGTGTTCTACAATATAATCAATACCGCCAGCTTTAGAACAGCCTTTTGGAACAACTTCTTCAAAACCGTAAGGATGCATTTCTTCTCTTGCGATAAAGTCGAAATGTTCTTTTGTGCGTTCGTGGAACAAGTCAAGGCTGCTGTTTTCATCAGTTAGAATGACAAATTTATCGAAATCTAAAACAGGGTCATCAAAAAAGCGGATGGGCTGTTCAAGATTTGTTTTTGCATAAGAGTTACGAATGGCGGTAATAGGGGCGAAAGGTTTTTCTGTTTTCTGAAAATAACAGGACTTGCGGCCCTCATATACAGCCTGAATTTTACATTCTTCTAAAATACTTTGCAGACTGTGCTTCAAATCTTCATCAAGATCATAGTGATAAAGAGTCTTACCGAGGAAAATAACTTCCGTACCGCAGCCACAAACATAGCCGTCAAAAGGGAATTCTTTAATGGCTTCTGGCATAAATCCATATGTACGCCCACTGTTGATAAAGATATAGTGCCCATTTGCCTGTGCCTGTTTTAAAGCCTCGATTGTACTGTCAGGAATATATCCGGGAATACCTCCGGCAAGGAGTGTACCGTCAATGTCGAAAAACAGTAATTTTCTATTCATAGCGTAAAATGTCCTTTCGTAGAAATATTCATTTACAATTTGTAAAATATTATTAATGGCTAAGTTGATGTCTTTATTTGAAGAAAGTTCTGTAGTACAACGGTTTAATATAGAAGCAATCTCAAACTTCATAGCAAGTTCCCGCTTGTCTTGTGCAAGCTGACCCGGTTTCTGATTTTTCGTCTGCTTCTAAATTCGGTGATAAAAGAGCTGATAATAAACAGTGTAATTCGTCCTTTTTGTAATTAACATCTCTTAGATTCCATAAATTTACTGTTATTATATAACATCTTTAAAATTTATACAAGAGAAAAATGTAAAGAATCGACTATCATCAAAAAATATGTTATGATATTAAAGTATATCAGATGTGAGATGTCTCCCATCTCGCAGCAAGAATGCCGGGGCATTCTTGAATTGAAAATAGAAATATGAGAAAGAATGGAGCAAAAGCCTAAATATTTTGCTTCATTTTTCAAAAAAGAAAGGATGAACTATAATGGCAAACCCAATCGTTACAATTACAATGGAAAATGGAGATGTAATCAAAGCAGAATTATATCCACAGATTGCACCAAACACAGTAAATAACTTTATTTCCTTAGTTAAAAAAGGATTCTATGATGGACTTATTTTCCATCGTGTTATCAAAGGCTTCATGATTCAGGGAGGATGCCCTCTTGGAAATGGAACAGGGAACCCTGGATACAGCATCAAAGGCGAGTTCTCCAACAATGGATTCACAAACCAGTTAAAACATGAAGCAGGAGTACTTTCTATGGCTCGTTCCATGATGCCAAATTCTGCAGGATCCCAGTTTTTTATCATGCACAAAGCAGCTCCACATCTTGACGGTGAGTACGCAGCATTTGGTAAAGTAATTGAAGGAATGGATGTAGTAGATAAGATCGCATCTGTAAAAACTTTCATGGATTCTCCATATGAAAAACAGGTAATGGCGTCTGTAACTGTAGATACACAGGGAGAGGAATATCCAGAACCAGAGAAGATTGAGAAATAGAATTCCATTTCCCGGCCCAGCCAAAGCATAGCCACCGAAGAGAGCCTATCCCTTATATTTGTGGCCTCGAAGCAAGGTTTGGATGCGAGCGCATAAAGCGAGCATTCAAACCGCTGCGCCTAAAGTCACAAATATAGGGGATAGGCTCTCTTCGGTGGCATCTATTTTGCCTGCGGCAAATTCCTATTTCGTTTTCAACTATTTTGTGTTATTATTTGGATTGTCGTTAAAAGGGCAGGTGAAAAAGATTTTTTCTTCAAAATGAGGGGAAGAAAAAATGAAAGGTTGGATTGAATTGAGATGAATAAATTAAAAAAGAAAAAGGCAGGAATCAAGGATTTCTTTAAGGGGAAACACGGAAGAAATTTTTTGCTGGCATTAGATGTCCTGTTAGCAATTGCCTTTTTTGCACAGCCAGATTTGTATTATAATCCACAAGCTCCAGATTTTTTTGATCGCTTTTATGCAGATTCCCTAATAATCTGTGGCGGGTTGTGGGCGGTACTTGTTTTCCTCACAGTGAAAAAAATTCATTTTTCGGCAGAGGTAAACAGAATACTGACGTATATCGCAGGAATTGCTACTCCATTTATCGCTTTTTTGTGGTTAGAATTTTATAATGATGCACAGTTTTGGGTTCCGATTTTCAGCATTCCATTTTTATATCTGGTGCTGGATATTATTGTTTATTATGTTATTTATGTGCTGTTTTTGCTGATTTTTAATAGCATACGCGCAGCATCAATCTGTATGGTTGTTGTGACAGCTGTATTTGGAATTTTCAACTATGAATTGACATTATTTAGAAGTATGTCATTTATTGCATCAGATATTTATTCCTTTGTGACGGCCGTTTCGGTGGCAAATACCTACCAGGTGCAGATTGATGTGGATACGGCTGAATTTTTTATGATGGCACTTGTGCTTGTTGCGCTTCTTTTAAAGCTTGATAAGGTGAAGCTGTTTAAATGGAAGGGAAGAATTGTGTACGCGATCGTATCATGCATGATATTTGCCGGATTTACACAGGTGTATGTATATAGCGATTATCTGGAAGATATCGGTGTTGATTTCCGTGTGTATCGACCGCAGTATAAGTACAGATATTATGGAACATTGCTTACGACGATGAGGACTTTTGGCTATCTTCATGTAACACAGCCAGAAGAGTATTCTGTTAATGCAGTCAAAAAAATTACAAAGCAGTATACAGAGAATGAATCTACAGAAACGCAGGAAAAAAATACGTCTACGCAGAATAAAACAACAAAGAAGCCAAATGTCATTGCAATTATGAATGAATCTTTTGCAGATTTAAAAGCAGTAGGAGATTTGCAGACATCCAAAGACTATATGCCATTTTTCCGTAAATTAAAAGAAAATGCGATTAAGGGCTACACATATTCTTCCGTATTTGGTGGAAATACGGCAAACTCAGAATTTGAATTTATGACGGGAAATACACTTGCATTCTTGCCGGATAATTCTGTTCCATATCAGCTTTTCCTGCGAAGTAAAACAGCGGGTCTGACTTATACTTTAAAAGACCAGGGATATAGTCCGTGTTATGCATTGCATCCATTTTATAAGACAGGTTATGGTAGATATAAAGTATACCCGCTGATGGGATTTGATAAATTTTATACATCGGATAATTTTTCCGTATTTACAGATACGGTGAATTATCATATCACAGACTCAGAAGATTATAAAAAGCTTATCAGCCTTTATGAGAATCGTACCGACAAAGATAAACCATTTTATTTATTCAATGTAACAATGCAGAATCATGGAAGTTACGATGGAAGTACATTGGAAACGGGAGATGAAGTGCAGATAGAGGGGGATTTACAGTCTTACTCGAAAGCAGAGCAGTATCTGAACATGATAAAAATGTCCGATAAAGCATTAAAGGAACTGGTTCACTATTTTGAAAAAGTAGATGAACCGACCGTCATTGTATTTTTCGGAGATCATCAGCCAGATTTAGAAGAGACATTTTACAACCGTCTGCTTCATACAGATATTCAGAAATTAGAGGGAGAGGACTTAGAGCAGCTCTACAAAGTACCATTTTTAATCTGGGCAAACTATGATATAAAAGAGGAAAATGTAGAAAAAACCAGTAACAATTATCTGTCTACCTATCTTGCAGAAGTTGCAGGAATTAAAAAGACAGGTTATCTTGAATATTTAACAAAACTCAGAGAAGAAATTCCTGCAATCAATGCGATTGGATATTGGGATAAAAATGGTAAATTTTACGAGATTGATGATAAAAAATCTCCGTATTATGATTTGATACATGAGTATAATTTGCTCGAATACAATAATCTTTTTGGAAAAGACAATCAGCAGAAAGAATTCTTTTACCTGAAAGAGTAGAAAAAATTGTACTTTGCAGAGCGAAACGTACGCCTGCAAAGAGAGCCTTTCCCCTATATTTGTCCTTTATGAATAAATAAAAGAATAATTTTTGGCAGTTATGAACGATACATATTATATATGATGGTGTTATACTGTGACAATCAAGAGAAACAGTAGATATTTATAAATGAATCTTTCAGATATTTCTAATTGTTTTCAAATTCAGCTACCGCTTACGTTGACAAAGTATGCACAATAAAAAGACGGATACAGAAAGTTATATTATTTCTGTATCCGTTTTATTATTATTATTTATATTTAAATCAGATAATGAAGATTTTGAAAAATATATGCGATACCGCATAAAGTATCCGTTCCAGAAGAATGACCAATAGAGGAAAAGTCAGTGAGAATCTTTTTGGAATCAGGCAGGTTACTGAGGGAAAAGACCGCTATGCTGAATCACATATATCTGGAACAATTTGTTCAAGATCTGCTGCTGGAGCAAGGGGATAATCAAAAGAAATAATTTCATAACCTGCCTGAGTAATAACGGAAATATGTTTTTCTGGTAAGTCTTTTCTGAAACCGTAAAGAAGACCTCCGCCATGGAAATAAAATATTTTTGCTTTTGTTGTAACGGTAGTTTCTTTGTATATTGTTGCATGTTTTATCCAGGCGGCATTGTCTAATACCTTATCATATGATTTTAACATTGGAAACCTTCTTAAAATGTAGATGTAGATGTTATGGTTGGTATGTTAGCAGCAAATAAACTGGGTGAATTAGACAGAGATGTATATAATGAAAAGAAAACAATTGCATACTAATTGTTATTAATTTTTGTTATTAATTCAAAATAAGATAGACAAAAACAGAACCCCGAAAGTCACAGGTATAGCGGATGTGTCTTTCGGGGTTTTTAAATTTTCTTTAATAAAATTGTAGATTTAGGACACTATTTCTTTTTTTGTCTATACGAAATCTACAAATTAGTAGTTATTCCACAATCTCTACGTTAATATTATGTCTCTTTAAGTTCTCTAATGCATCTTCTGGAATCTCCGCATCGGTACATACCGTATCAATCTCAGAAAAAGTAGTCTGAATTACAACCCCCTTCTGGCTGAACTTACTGGAGTCAGCAAGAATGATCATACGATTTGCGGAGTCTTCCATATACTTCATAGTTTCCACGCGCATCAGGTCATCACAAGTAAAACCTGCATCTGGAATAAATCCATCTGTGCCTACAAAGAACTTATCTACATAGAATTCCTTCGCACATTTGCGAACTAATGGTCCTACCATACCCTGATATTCCTTCTGATATTCGCCACCAAGAAGGATAACTTTACGAATCGGAAGCTCGCGTATACGAATCGCTATGTAGGCAGAGTTTGTTATGATGGTGACATCTTTTTTTAACTTCGCAAGCTGTTCTGCAAGTAAAGCACAAGTAGAGCCAGATTCAAGCATAACTGTTTCGCCATTAGAAACCATCTCAGCAGCCTTTGTGGCGATTTCAAGCTTCTTATCATAATTTATTGTTAAACGTGTGTTAATATCATTGGCATTCTTAATTAAAGCGTAGCCATGCTCTCTTGATAAAAGTCCCTCTTCTTCAAGATGGTCAAGGTCTTTACGGATGGTTACCTGAGACACATCTAAAAGTTCAGCTAAACGACTCACTTCGATTTTTTGATAAAGATTTACCAATTTAATGAGTTTGGACTGACGTTCTGTCATTTGAAACACCTCTTTCTTTCTAAAAAAAGTATAACATATTGTTTGGCAAAATATCAAGGAAGGAATAGGAAAAAAAGAAATAAATTATAGAGAAATTGTTATAAAAATATCGTTCTTAAATGGGAATTTGCCGGGCCGTCTCTCTGCCTGCGGCAAATTCCTATTTAACTTCAATCTGGATTGTGATCCGCTACTGTGGTAAAATATCGTTTGGAAATACTTTTTATTTATAATTTGACAGCAAACAACTCCAGATAGTATCATTTTTTATAAGACATTTTAATAAGGTAAAAACTAATTACAAATACGTTATGAAAGAGGTATTAATTATGGAGTTGATCAAAGCGTTACCAGAGATTTTTGAAGATTTTGCGGAGCAGAGAAAGAAGTCCTTTCTGACGATGAAGGAATTGAAGGATAGGGATGTTCCGGTTGTTGGAGCTTACTGTACATATTTTCCACAGGAAATCGCAATGGCGATGGGAGCAGTTACAGTAGGTCTTTGTTCTACTTCAGACGAGACAATACCAGTGGCAGAGAAGGATTTGCCAAGAAATCTGTGCCCTATGGTAAAGGCAAGTTATGGTTTTGCAGTATCGGATAAATGTCCGTTCTTTTATTTTTCCGACGTAGTAGTTGGAGAGACAACCTGTGATGGGAAGAAAAAGATGTATGAACTGATGGGAGAGTTTAAAAATGTTTATGTTATGGAGCTTCCAAACAGTCAGAGTGAAACTGCATTAAAGCTTTGGAAAGAAGAGATTCTTAAGTTCAAATCTTATCTGGAGCAGACTTTCAAAGTGGAGATTACAGAGGAGAACGTTCGTAAGGCAGTTCATATGATGAATGAAAATAGAATTGCGCTTAAAAATCTTTATGAAGTTATGAAAAATGATCCGGCACCGATGAATGGACAGGAATTGTTTAATGTATTATATGGAAGCCAGTTCCGTTTTGACAAAGAAAAGGTTCCGGAAGAAATTCATGCGCTTCGTGAAAAGATTATGAAGGAGTATGGGGAGGGCGAGAAACAGCCGAAAAAGAAGAGAATTCTTTTAACAGGATGTCCAAGCAGCGGTGCGCCAATGAAAGTTGTGAAAGCATTGGAAGAAAATGGAGCGGTTGTTGTTGCCTATGAAAACTGTGGCGGTACAAAGTCGGCTGACCGTTTAATAGATGAATCTGCAGAGGATATTTATGAGGCGATCGCGGAAAGATATCTTCAGATTGGCTGTTCTGTTATGACACCAAATAAGAATCGTTATGAACTTCTTGGAAGATTAATAGAGGAATATAAAGTAGATGGTGTTGTGGAAATGACACTGCAGGCCTGCCATACTTACAATGTGGAGGCAAAGAGTATTGAAAAGTTTGTAAAAGGAAAAGGTGTTCCGTATATTCATGTGGAGACCGACTATTCACAGGAGGATATCGGACAGCTTAACACGAGAATGACAGCATTCGTCGAGATGTTGTAAGAGGAGGAAAAGACACCTATGGCATTTACACATTTACATGTGCATACGGAGTACAGTCTGCTGGATGGTTCTAGTAAGATTAAAGAACTTCTGCCGAGGGCAAAAGAGCTTGGAATGGATAGTCTGGCCATCACAGACCACGGGGTTATGTATGGCGTGATTGACTTTTATAAAAAGGCAAAAGAAGTAGGAATTAAACCAATTCTTGGCTGTGAGATTTATGTTGCACCAGGGTCAAGGTTTGACAGGGAGCAGGGACGAGGAGAGGATAGATATTATCATCTTGTACTGCTTGCGGAAAATAATCAGGGCTATAAAAACCTGATGAAGATTGTGACAAGAGGGTTTACAGAAGGATATTATTACAAACCAAGGGTAGACTATGAAGTGCTTGAAAAATATCATGAGGGAATTATCGCACTTAGTGCCTGTCTTGCCGGAGAGATTCCGAATAAGATTTTAAAAGAGGATTTTGATGGAGCAAGAGCTGCCGCAAACAAAATGCGTGATATTTTTGGAGAGAATAACTTTTTCTTAGAGTTGCAAGATCATGGAATTCGTCAGCAGACCCAGGTAAATACCAGCCTGATTCGTCTTTCCAGGGAACTTGGGATTCCGATGGTTGTCACAAATGATGTGCATTATATCAGAGAGGAAGATGCGGTTCCACATGACCTGCTTCTTTGTATACAGACTGGAAAAAAAGTTTCAGACCAGGATAGAATGCGCTATGAAGGCGGGCAGTATTATCTGAAGTCGGAAGAAGAGATGCAGAAGGTATTTCCCTATGCGAGAGAGGCGATGGATAATACCCATAAAATTGCCGAGCGATGTAATGTGGAGATTGTTTTTGGTGAGCAGAAAGTGCCAAAGTTTGATGTGCCGGAAGGTTACGATGCATTTTCTTACTTAAAAGAGCTTTGTGAGACTGGTCTTGTGAAAAGATACGGGGACCCGCCGCCACAGGAATTGCAGGAAAGACTTTCTTATGAGCTTAGCACTATTAAAAATATGGGCTATGTTGATTATTTTCTCATTGTGTGGGATTTTATCCGTTTTGCAAAGAGTCAGGGAATCGCTGTTGGCCCGGGACGAGGAAGTGCGGCAGGAAGTATTGTTTCCTATTGTCTTGAGATTACGAATATCGACCCAATCAGATATCAGCTTATTTTTGAGCGTTTCTTAAATCCAGAGCGTGTATCCATGCCAGATATTGATATTGACTTCTGTTATGAGAGACGGCAGGAAGTTATTGATTATGTTTATGAAAAATACGGCAAAGATAAGGTAGTGCAGATTGTAACTTTCGGTACGATGGCGGCGCGTATGGCAGTTCGTGATGTTGGACGTGTCCTTGATATCCCTTATGTACAGGTTGATAATGTTGCAAAAATGATTCCAATGGAGCTTGGTATCACGATTGAAAAGGCATTAAAATCAAATCCGGAATTAAAGCAGGCATATGAGAGTGATGATGTTGTAAAGAATCTTATTGATATGTCGATGCGTCTGGAGGGATTACCGAGACATACATCAATTCATGCCGCTGGTGTCGTAATTGGTTCAAAACCGCTGGATGAATTTGTCCCACTTTCAAGAGGTGCAGATAATGTCATCACAACACAGTTTACGATGACAACCATCGAAGAATTGGGACTTCTGAAAATGGACTTTTTAGGTCTTCGTACACTGACCGTAATTCAGGATGCCGCACGAATGATTGGAAAGAAACTTGGCCATGATTTTAGTATTGATACAATTGATTATGATGATGCCAAAGTATATGAGATGATTGGGCAGGGAAAGACGGAGGGTGTGTTCCAGTTAGAAAGTGCTGGAATGAAGTCTTTCATGAAGGAATTAAAGCCAACGAATCTTGAGGATGTTATTGCCGGAATTTCTCTGTACCGTCCGGGACCAATGGATTTTATTCCAAAGTATATCAAGGGAAAGCAAAATCAGGATTCAATTCAGTATACTTGTCCGGAACTGGAAGAAATACTGGCACCGACTTACGGATGTATCGTTTATCAGGAACAGGTTATGCAGATTGTAATGCGTCTTGCCGGTTACACACTTGGCCGAAGTGACTTAGTGCGTCGTGCGATGTCCAAGAAAAAGGGAGATGTCATGGCGAGGGAGCGTCAGAACTTCGTTTATGGTAATGAAGAAGAAGGTGTAGAAGGCTGTATCAAACGGGGAATTCCAGAAGAAACCGCCAATAAGATTTTCGATGAAATGATTGACTTTGCCAAGTATGCATTTAATAAATCTCATGCGGCTGCCTATGCGGTTGTTTCGTATCAGACAGCATGGCTGCGCTGCTATTATCCGGTAGAATTTATGGCTGCGCTTCTTACTTCAGTAATTACTAACCCGAAAAAGATTACAGAGTATATCAATACCTGCCGTGTGATGGGAATTTCCATCCTGCCGCCGGACATCAATGAGGGGGAAGCCGGATTCTCTGTTGCAGGTGATTCTATTCGATATGGACTTGCAGCGATTAAGAGTCTCGGAAAAAATGTGATTGATGTAATGACACAGGAAAGAGAAGCAAACGGAAAGTACAAAGATTTAAAAGATTTCATGGGGCGTCTCACATCGAAAGAAATCAATAAGAGAACGATAGAAAACCTTATCAAATCCGGAGCATTGGACAGTTTTGGTAAGACGAGAAAACAGCAGATGCTTGTCTATCCGGTTGTACTTGAACAAGTAAACCGGGAGAAAAAAGAGTCTATGAGTGGTCAGATGTCATTGTTTGATTTCTTTTCCGAAGAAGAGAAAAAAGAATATGAGATGCAGTATCCTGATGTTGGGGAGTATGACGATGCGCAGAAACTTGCACTTGAAAAAGATGTGCTTGGTATTTATGTCAGCGGTCATCCACTGGAAAAATATATGGATTCCATTGAGAAGCAGACAACTGCCAGATCGACAGATTTCGAACCGGATGAGGAAAGCGGACGTGCAATCGTAAGAGACGGGCAGCATTATGTTGTCGGTGGTCTTATTAGTAATATCACAGCCAAACTTACAAAAAATAATCAGAATATGGCATTTGTTACGTTGGAAGACTTGTATGGTACTGTAGAAATCATTGTATTCCCGACGATATATCAAAATGTAAAGCCGTATCTCATCGAAGATAATGGACTTTATGTGAAAGGCCGGGCATCCGTTTCTGAAGAAAGTGGTAAACTGATTGCAGAATATATTGTGCCGATTGACCAGATTCCAAAGGAAGTATGGATTCAGACAGAGAACATTGGAGAATTTACAGATAAACAACAGGATTTGTATAAAATTATCAGAAAATATCCCGGCAAAGATGAAATTGTTATTTTTTCCAAAAAAGAAAAAGCAATAAAAAGACTTCCAACATACGAAAATATTTCTGCGAAAAATGACGTATTTAGCGAGTTAAAATCACTTTTTGGTGAAAAAAATGTAAAGGTTCGCGAGAAGAGTATTGAAAAATCCCAAAAAAAGAGATAATATATGTAATCGTTAGGGAGTATACTTAGGGAATTATGAAATGGAGGTAACGTTAGATGAATAAGACTAGCGCAGTTCAGACAATTGGAATTTTAACAAGTGGTGGAGATGCTCCAGGCATGAATGCTGCATTAAGAGCAGTAGCAAGAACAGCATGGGCAAGAGGTATTGATGTAAAAGGAATTTATCGTGGTTACAGCGGACTGTTAAACGATGAGATCTTTGATATGGAGAAGGAATTCACATGTGACATCATTTCTCGTGGTGGTACAGCTTTATTTACCGCAAGATGTGAAGAATTTAAACAGTTAGAGTATCAGGAAAAGGCAGCAGAGATCTTAAGAAGTCATAACATCGACGGACTTGTTGTTATCGGTGGTGACGGATCTTTTCGTGGAGCACAGAAGTTATCTGCACAGGGAATTAACACAGTAGCTCTTCCTGGAACAATTGACTTAGATATTGCATGTACAGAATATACAATCGGTTTTGATACTGCAGTAAATACAGCTATGCAGGCAATTGATAAGATTCGTGACTCATCCACATCTCATGAAAGATGTTCTATCATCGAGGTAATGGGAAGAAATGCTGGTTATATCGCATTATGGTGTGGTATTGCTTCAGGAGCTGAGGATATCTTAATTCCAGAGCGTTTCGATGGTAACAGACCAAAACTTGAAAATGAATTAATTGAAAGCATTCTTGAGAAAAAAGCACTTGGTAAGAAACATCACCTTATCATCAACGCAGAAGGTGTTGGACATTCTTATGGAATGGCTAAGAGAATCGAACAGGCAACTGGTGTAGAAACAAGAGCAAGTATCTTAGGTCATATGCAGAGAGGTGGAAACCCAACAGCAAAAGACAGAGTATATGCTTCTTACATGGGAGCTTTAGCAGTAGACCTGCTTTGCAGCGGCGCTACAAACAGAGTAGTAGGATACCGTAATGGTCAGTATATTGACTACGATATCGAAGACGCACTCGGAATGGCTAAAGACGTAGACCAGTATGAGTTTGAAATCGCTCAGATTTTGGGACGATAATATAAAGCCGAGTAGAACTTGGTAGACAGACGAAGAACCCCGTATATCCAAGAAGGAATTTTATTCTGTTGCGTTAAATCTTGGATATACGGGGTTCTTCTGCTTGTTGGCAAGCTTTAAACTGGCTTTATGTGGGCCGTCGGGTAAAAAAATTGAGCGATTTGTGGAGGCGAAGGGGGGATTCAGTCTTATGGCTTCTGTTTATTCAACCACGATAGATTCTCGATAAATCTTCTCGATATCCTCCCTTGTTAATTCAAAAGGACATGTAGCCAATTTCGAAGTATTCTCCATCATCCTGTCGATGTAGAATGTGACTTCTTTTTGTGTTAAGCTGACTGTGCCAAGGATTTCAGTTAAGTAAGAGGCGAAGTCATCGAGGGTTTTGAAACCTAAGAGGGTAAGGATTTCTTCGACATCTTCTGGTTTCTGTTCTGCGTAAACGCGGAGGTAAGCAGCAAGGAAGATTCCGCAGGCTTTTCCGTGTGCTACTCCATTATGGTAAGTTACATCATAGCTTAATGCATGTGGAATGGAAGTTCCGGTCTGGGCGATTGCCATTCCTGCGATTGTAGAAGTCAGCATGAGTTTTTCTGCGAGTTCTTCGCTTAATTCTTCATCGGAACGAAGGAATGGAACGATGTCTCCCCACAGTTTCAATGCGTAGTTTGCGAACATCTGGTTATAGATGTTTGTCTGGATGCTTACGCGGCTTTCGGCTGCGTGTGCAAGGGCATCAACGCAAGTGTTGATTAAAAGATTTTTACTTGCGGACAGTAAATATTTACCGTCAATAAGGGCGATGTCTGGGAAAATCTTGTAGGAAATACTTTTCTTTGTCTGTGTGTCGTGACGGGTCAGAACGGAGACAGGAGTAACTTCTGAACCAGTACCGCAGGTTGTTGGAACGGCGGCGATTGGAAGTGTTTTTAAGTCTTTTGCTACATAGAAGCAGTCTCCGGTTTCTTCTGGGTTGGCAATTAATAAAGAGATTGCTTTCGATGCATCTAATGGAGAACCTCCGCCGATGCCGATAACGAAGTCCGCTTTGAATTCCTTACCGATTTCAGCGGCTCTTACGACTGTCTCAACAGATGGATTTTCTTCGATTTCATTGAAAATCTGATAAGGAACGGAAGCTTCCTCTAAAACAGCGATAACATCGTCAAGCGAACCATTTTTTTTGGAAGAACTATGTCCAGTGATAACGAATGCCCGTGATCCTAAAGCAAGAAGTTCTTTTTTGTGATTCTTTACACAGTTTTTTTCTGCATAAGTATTTGTAGGGTCAAAAAAACGCATGATAAACTCCTTTCATGGTTAGACTAATCGCAAATGCGATTTTAACGGTGAAATAGTATACTGCATCATTGTCATTTGGCTGGAAATCAATAAAACAGTACACTGGTTATTTCCTGCTATAGTGTAGCATAGCAGAAAGAAAAATTGCAAATTGCAAAGCTTTTTTTTCGCTTTTTTCAAGGGTTTTCTGATTTTCGGCTTGCAGTATCCCACGTTTATGTTAAGATATACTGTGAGACTTTATCTCATCATATAAAAAACAAAATATCGGAGTATAGTAATATTGGAGTTAGAAATATACAGATGATATTTTTAGAAATTAAGGAGGTACCGATGAAGAAGATACTAGCACCGTCTATTTTGTCTGCTGATTTTGCAAATCTGGGCAGAGATGTTTTGACTGCGATTGATGCCGGAGCAGAGTATGTGCATATTGATGTCATGGATGGAATGTTCGTTCCACAGATTTCTTTTGGAAATCCTGTAATTAAGGCACTTCGTCCACTCACAGATGTGATTTTTGATGCACATTTAATGATAGAAGACCCAGGTAGATATATCGAAGATTTTGCAAAGGCAGGAGCAGATATTATTACAGTACATGCAGAAGCCTGCACACATCTTGACCGAGTAGTACATCAGATTAAGGATTGCGGTAAGAAGGCAGCCGTTGCGATTAATCCTGCGACACCGCTTTCTGCGATTGAGTATGTTTTACCAGAACTGGATATGGTATTAGTTATGACTGTAAATCCAGGTTTTGGAGGACAGAAGTACATTCCTTACTGTGGCGAGAAGGTTCGGGAGCTTCGTAAGATGATCACAGAGAAAAATCTTGATGTGGATATTCAGGTTGACGGTGGAGTGAAGGCTTCGAATATAGCAGAGATTGCAGAATGTGGGGCTAATATATTTGTATGTGGTTCTGCTGTATTTGAAGGGAACATTGAGAAAAATGTTAAAGAGATTTTAGAGCAGATGAATAAATAATTTGAGATAATAACGCACATTTAGTATACTTACTATACTATCATCTTGCCCTTGTGTTCAAGTATCGCAGGTGGGTTTTCGAGGAAAAGGAAGTGGCATGGTGGCAAACAGAGCATATAAATTCAGAATATATCCTTGAATTTGAATAACCAGTCACATTAAATTTGTTCTGAAGTTAAAAAGTTACAAATAATTAAGGGGTAATTTCAGTGAAAACTGAGCAAATAATTTCTAAAGAAATTGATAAAATTTTAATAGAAATTTTATAAAAAATTTAGTTAAACGAGAGGTAAATATTATGAGCGATTGTACACATGATTGTAGCAGTTGTGGCGAAAGCTGCGCACAGAGAGAGTCCAAACCAGAAGATTTTCTTGTAAAGTTAAGTAAAGGAAGTTCTGTTAAGAAGGTTATTGGTGTTGTATCCGGTAAAGGTGGAGTAGGTAAGTCTATGGTAACTTCACTTCTTGCAGCAGCTTCTATGAGAGAAGGATTTAAGACAGCTATTTTAGATGGAGATATCACAGGACCATCTATTCCAAAGGCATTTGGTCTTTCCATGAATCTTGTAGGTAACGCAGAAGGACTGATTCTGCCAGCAACAACAACTTGCGGAATCGACATTGTTTCTGTTAACCTGATGCTTGCGAATGAGACAGATCCTGTTATCTGGAGAGGGCCTGTTCTTGGCGGAGTAATCAAACAGTTCTGGGGAGAGACATTATGGCAGAACATTGACTATATGTTCATTGATATGCCTCCAGGAACTGGTGATGTACCGCTGACTATTTTCCAGTCTGTTCCGTTAGATGGTATTGTTATCGTATCTTCTCCACAGGAATTAGTTGGAATGATCGTAGAAAAAGCGGTGAACATGGCAAGAATGATGAATGTTCCAATTCTTGGTTTAGTAGAGAATATGAGTTATGTAGAGTGTCCTGACTGTGGAAAGCAGATTAAGGTATTTGGAGAAAGCCACATTGATGAGATCGCGGCAGAGTATGATGTACCTGTTCTGGCTAAGCTTCCAATGGACCCAGCACTTGCCGCAGCCTGTGATGCAGGAAAGATTGAGTACGTTGAAAATAATTATATGAAAGATGCCATTGAGGTATTGAAGAAATTATAATATGAAACGTCATGGAGGCGTAAATGGACAAAAAAAATAATCAGAATGATAATCCAAACAAAAAGAAGAATATAAAGTCTGCCATTATTCTTCTGGTCGTTTGTCTTGGAATTACCGCTCTCTTTACTTCTGTGATGAGCCGTTATAAGAATGGTTCACAGAAGAAGATTTCGTATAGTAAGTTTCTTACGATGTTGGATAAAGGAGAGATTAAAAAGGTACAGGTAGCAGACCGAAAGATTTATATCGAACCGAAGACACAGCAGAATCCGTTAATGAAAACAACATATTATACGGTTTCTATGAATGATGCACTGCTGGTTAACCGTTTAAAAGAAGCGGAGGACAATAATAAGATTAGTTCTTATGAACAGCAGGACAGCAGTGGATCGAATGCGATTCTTTCTGTTATGGTTAGTTATGTACTTCCGTTTGTGCTGATCTATGCAATGATGTATTTTGTTATGCGTGGAATCGGCAAGGGCGGCGGTATGATGGGAAGTGTAGGAAAGAGTAATGCAAAGGTATATGTTGAGAAAAAGACAGGAGTTACTTTTGCAGATGTAGCCGGTCAGGATGAGGCAAAGGAAAGTCTTACTGAGATGGTTGATTTCCTTCATAACCCTGGTAAATATATTGAAATTGGTGCCAGACTTCCAAAGGGTGCGCTGTTAGTAGGCCCTCCGGGAACTGGTAAAACTTTACTTGCAAAAGCAGTTGCGGGTGAGGCAAATGTACCGTTCTTCTCTCTGAGTGGTTCCGACTTTGTAGAAATGTTTGTCGGTGTCGGTGCATCAAGAGTTCGTGATCTGTTTAAGCAGGCACAGTCTATGGCACCTTGTATCATTTTCATTGATGAGATTGATGCTATCGGTAAGAGCCGTGACAGCCGTTATGGTGGTGGAAATGACGAGCGTGAGCAGACATTGAATGCCCTGCTTGCGGAGATGGATGGATTTGATTCTTCCAAGGGTCTTGTTATTTTAGCAGCGACAAACCGTCCGGAAGTATTAGATAAGGCACTTCTCAGACCGGGCCGTTTTGACAGACGAGTTATCGTAGAACGCCCCGACTTAAAGGGCCGTGTGGAGACATTAAAAGTACATGCGAAGAATGTCAAGATGGACGAGACAGTTAATTTTGACGAAATTGCCCTGGCAACTTCCGGTGCCGTAGGTTCTGATCTTGCAAATATGATTAACGAGGCCGCCCTTGCAGCAGTTAAAGCTGGAAGAGAAGCAGTATCTCAGAAAGACCTGTTAGAGGCAGTAGAAGTTGTTATTGCCGGAAAAGAAAAGAAAGACCGTATTCTTGGTGAGGAAGAAAAGAAAATCGTTTCTTATCACGAAGTTGGTCATGCTATGGCAATTGCTGTGCAGAAAAATACAGAACCAGTACAGAAGATTACGATTGTTCCAAGAACAATGGGTGCACTGGGTTACACCATGCAGGTTCCTGAAGAAGAAAAATATCTGATGAGCAAAGAGCAGATGCTCAGCGAATTAGTTACACTTTTTGGTGGACGTGCGGCCGAGGAAGTTGTATTTAATTCTGTTACAACAGGAGCTTCTAATGATATCGAGCGTGCGACCCAGATTGCAAGAGCGATGGTAACACAGTACGGTATGTCTGAAAGATTTGGACTTATGGGACTGGAGTCTGTACAGAACCGTTATCTTGATGGACGTGCAGTGATGAACTGTTCCGATGCAACAGGTGCACTCATCGATGAAGAAGTAAAAGAAATGCTCAAAGTGGCTTACGATAAGGCGAAAAAGATTATTGAAGACCACAGAGAAGTTATGGACGAGATTGCAGAATTCCTGATTGAAAAAGAGACAATTACCGGTAAAGAATTCATGGAAATTTACAATAAATCTTTAAAGAAAGATGAACTGGAAAGTGTTGAAGCGAATGTTGAAGAGGATAAGGAGAAAACAGAATTATCCGAGGCAGAAACGGTATCAGAAGAATCTTCATTAAAAGATGCGGAAAGTCAGGATGCACAGAAAGTTACCGAAAAGAAAGACAGTGAGCAAACAAAACAGGAAGAGTAAATTATGTTTGATATTCAGGAAGAACTGAAAAAACTCCCGGCAAAGCCGGGGGTATATCTGATGCATAATGCACAGGATGAGATTATCTATGTCGGTAAGGCAAGAATCCTTAAGAACCGTGTGCGTCAGTATTTTCAGAGTAGTTATAATAAGAGTGTAAAAATCCAGCACATGGTTTCTCACATCGCTTATTTTGAATATATCATCACAGACTCGGAGCTTGAGGCTCTGGTTTTGGAATGTAATCTGATTAAAGAACACCGTCCACATTACAATACGATGCTGAAAGATGACAAGAGTTATCCATATATTCGTGTCACAGTGCAGGAAGATTATCCGAGAATTTTATTTTGCCGTCAGGTGAAAAGGGATAAATCGAAATATTTCGGTCCGTATACGAGTGCGGGGGCGGTGAAGGATATAATTGAACTAATGAGAAAAGTATACAAAATACGGAGTTGTAGCCGGTCATTGCCTAAAGAGATAGGGAAGGACCGGCCCTGTCTTTATTATCAGATAAATCAGTGTGATGCACCGTGTCAGAATTATATTTCTAAAGAAGAGTACCGCGCCCATGTGGATAAGGCGTTGAAGTTTTTAAATGGCGATGAGAAAGAAATCATAAACAGTCTGGAAGAAAAAATGAAAAAAGCGGCCGCAGAGCTTGAGTTTGAGCAGGCAGCCGAGTATCGTGATTTGATTGAAAATGTAAAACGAATTGGTGAGAAGCAGAAAATCAATGATACCGGTGGCGATGACAGGGATATTATTGCTATGGCAAAGGCCGGCGATGAGGCAGTTGTGGCTATTTTCTTTATCCGAAGCGGCAAGCTTCTCGGCAGAGATCATTTTCATATGACAGGAATCGGAGACAGTGAAAAGCAAGAGATTATCACGGACTTTATTAAGCAGTTCTATGTAGGGACTCCATTTATTCCAAAAGAAATTTTAACGCAGGAAGAAGTTCTTGATCAGGAAATTCTTGAAAAATGGCTTTCAGATAAGCGTGGAAGTAAAGTGATTTTTGCTATGCCGAAGCGTGGAAGTAAACATCAGATGATGGAGCTTGCAAGAAAGAATGCACAGAATGTTCTCGCACAGGACAGTGAGAAATTAAAGAGAGAAGAACGCAGAACAACTGGTGCGGTACATGAATTAGAGCAGGCATTAGGAATTGAGAACTTAAACCGTATGGAGGCGTTTGATATTTCCAATACAAATGGATATGAAAATGTTGCTTCAATGGTTGTTTTTGAAAAAGGTAAGGCTAAACGAAGCGATTATCGTAAATTTAAGATAAAAACCGTAGCCGGACCGGATGATTACCATTGTATGGAAGAGGCGTTAGAGAGAAGATTTTCCCACGGTATCAGGGAGCAGAAGGAGCGGGATGAAAAGGGACAGGATATGGAACTTGGAAGTTTTACCCGTTTTCCGGATATTCTTATGATGGATGGAGGAAAAGGCCAGGTAAACATTGCATTACAGGTTCTCGAAAAGCTGGGATTAACTATTCCGGTCTGCGGTATGGTAAAAGATGATTTCCATCGTACAAGAGCCTTATATTATAACAATGAAATCATTGAATTTCCTAAAAATTCGGAAGCATTTCGGATGATAACCCGTCTACAGGATGAGGCGCATCGTTTTGCAATCACATATCATAAAGCACTCCGTGGAAAAGAGCAGGTACATTCGGTACTTGATGATATTAAAGGTATCGGTCCCGCACGAAGAAAAAGCCTGATGAAGCATTTTAAGGATATCGGAAAAATAAAAGAAGCTTCCGTGACAGAACTTTGTGAAGCAGATGGAATTACAGAAAATGTAGCCGAAGAAATTTACCGCTTTTTTCATGAGGATACTTCTAAAAAAAATGGGGATGTGGTATGATAAATATATCAGATGTGAGATGACTCCCACCTCGCAGCAAGAATGCCGGGGCATTTTTGAATGGTGTGGATACTGATATAATACTAACGTAGCTCTGCAAAATTATACACAGGGAGAATAGTATTGCTGCTGAGTGATTCACATACAAACCAAAGAATATGGGTTTTACGATGAAGAAGAGTAAAGAAGTAATTTTGGCTGGCAGATAGTGTGGGTGAATCTTACTGTGTAGTTTGCAAGAGAAATGAACTTAATGAAAAATGGATATGTACTCTCGGAGTCTTTCTTGCACTTGCTTTTGTGGCTGATTTTCCGCCAGTCGTACCCGAATTTCATCAACGTACGCACCGCGTACGCCTCAAAAAT
>UMHW01078310.1_pt1 | contig 26529 bp, 18 predicted proteins | sample 1965631 | NCBI WGS metagenome assembly UMHW01 (sample SAMEA4836107, study PRJEB28245) | human gut metagenome | biome: gut microbiome; material: fecal sample | place: Denmark | collected 2008
AAGGCGCAAGCAGATGGCGCAGGTGAATTTGGAAATAGTATTATACCACATCCGCCGCGCACTGCATAGGATGGCGACAGGAAAAGAACAGCGGAACACATCCACCTATCAAAAACGCGCCTCCCGAAGTTTCCGGGAAGCGCGCTTTTGTCTGACAAGTTTTGAGAAAAATCAGTGGCAGCCCTTGCATTTGCCGCAGTCGCCGCCGCAGCTGCAAGCAGAATTGCCGCTTTTCTTGTCCTTGATCATCTTCCAGATGATTGCGCCAACAATCACCAGAAGTACACCGCCAACAATCCACGTTGCCATGATTCGTTCCTTTCTGCGCCTGTGCGGATGGAGGAAAACCGCTTTTGCGCGATAGAACATATGCCGGAGGGAAAGCGCGGATGATGCAGAACCCGCGCCAGCCCTCCGGCGTTCACAAGAGGGGTCTCAGAAAGCACCGGATGCAGCGGCGCTTTCCTCGGTTAAGCCCGATGGAAAATCAGGCAGAAACCTTCTGGGTGAGGTGGTTGTCGTTGTAAGGATTCTTACGAACGACCAGATACACCAGGCCAGCCAGCAGCAGGATGGCAATCGCCGTCGCAACGGTGAAGCCAGCGCCGCTGAAGAGCAGGCCGAGCTGATAGACGATCAGGGCGATGATGTACGCGAACGCGCACTGATAGCCAACCGCAGCCAGCGTCCACTTGGCATTGTTGAACTCACGCTTCATCGCGCCGATGGCCGCGAAGCAGGGAGCGCACAGGAGGTTGAAAATCATGAAGGCATACGCCGCCAGACGGCCGTGACCGTTGGAGGACTCGTTGAACGCCGTCGCAATCGGGCTGAGAGCTTCCGCCTTCTCTTCCTCGGTCATGTCCTCGTCGTCAACAACGTCCGCCGCGTCATCCGCGTCATACAGCACGCCCAGAACACCAACGACTTCTTCCTTCGCAACCAGACCCATGACTGTAGCGACCGTGGACGGCATATTGCCGAAGCCCAGCGGCTTGAACACCACACTGACCGGGTTGCCAATCTTGCCAAGGATGGAGTTGTCCATATCCGCCACAGCGCCCCAGGAGCCAGCCGCGCGATCCATTTCGGGCGCGAGTTCCGGCGCTTCCTCGTCTTCTTCCAGCGTTCCAGCTTCCGCCTTCGCGTTGTAATCAGCCAGTTCCGTCTGGTAGGTCTGCTGCGCTTCAAGCTGCACGTCCGCCGCGGGCGCCCAGCCGTAGGTCTTCGCAAACCAAATCACGATAGAGGACAGGAGGATGACCGTGCCAGCGCGCTTGATGAAGCTCCAGCCGCGCTCCCACACGCTGTGGAACACGTTGCGGCCAGACGGGAAGTGATACGCCGGCAGCTCCATGACGAAGGGAGCCGGGTCGCCCGCGAACATCTTCGTCTTCTTCAGCATGATGCCGGAGATGACAATCGCCGCCACGCCGATGAAGTATGCGGACGTCGCAATCCACGCGCTGCCGCCGAAGACCGCCGCGGCAATCAGACCGATAATCGGCATCTTCGCGCCGCAGGGGATGAAGGTCGTGGTCATGATGGTCATCTTGCGGTCACGGTCGCTCTCGATGGTACGAGAAGCCATGATACCGGGAACGCCGCAGCCAGAACCAATCAACATCGGGATGAAGCTCTTGCCGGACAGACCGAACTTGCGGAAGATACGGTCCATGATGAAGGCGATACGAGCCATGTAGCCGACGTCTTCAAGGATAGCCAGCAGGAGGAACAGCACCAGCATCTGCGGCACAAAGCCCAGCACCGCGCCGCAGCCGCCGACGATACCATCAACAATCAGACCGCTCAGCCAGCCCGCACAGCCAACGCCGTCCAGCCACGTCTGAAGGTTGCCCTGCACGATTTCCGCAACGAACACATCATTCGTCCAGTCCGTCAGCAGGCTACCAATCGTCGTCACGGAAATGTAATACACAAGGAACATGATAAGCGCGAAAATCGGCAGCGCCAGCACGCGGTTGGTCACCACGCGGTCAATCTTGTCCGAAACGCTCAGACTGCCCTTCGCCTTGCCCTTCTTCACCGCGTTCTGCATCAAGGTGTTGATGTAGGCGTAACGCTGATTGGTGATGATGGACTCGGCGTCGTCATCCATTTCCTTTTCGCAGGAGGAGACAGCTTCTTCGATGCCCTTCTTGACATCTTCGGACAGCTTCAGTTCCGCAACAACCTTCTCGTCGCGTTCGAACAGTTTCACGGCGTACCAGCGCAGGAAGCGGGGATCAACCTTGCCGCCGATGAGATCTTCAATATGCGCCAGCGCGTGTTCCACCGAGCCGGTGAAAACGTGCGGATGCTCGCCCATCGTGCGGTTCTTGGCAGCAGCGGCAGCCTTTTCAGCCGCCTTCACGCTGCCTTCGCCCTTCAGCGCGGAAGTCTCGACGATTTCCACACCCAGCGCTGCACTCAGCTTCTTCATGTCGATCTTGTCGCCGTTCTTGCGGGACACGTCGATCATGTTCATCGCGATGACCATCGGCGTGCCGAGTTCGAGCAGCTGCGTAGTCAGGTAAAGGTTGCGTTCGATGGAGGTGGAGTCCACGATATTCAGGATGGCATCAGGCTTGTCGTTCACCAGGTAGTTGCGGGCGACGACTTCCTCCAGCGTGTAGGGAGACAGGGAGTAAATGCCGGGCAAGTCCTGAATGACCACATCGTCATTGCCCTTGAGCTTGCCTTCCTTCTTTTCAACCGTAACACCCGGCCAGTTGCCGACGAACTGACGAGAACCCGTCAGCGCGTTGAACATGGTCGTTTTGCCGCAGTTCGGGTTGCCTGCGAGCGCAATCGTAATCGCCATTTTCGGCGCCTCCTTATGCGAATTTGTTGTGGCTAACCATGCCAGAGACTCTGCCCCTGCAAGGGCATTGCTCCTTGACCCTTTCGCGCGATTGCGTTGAGCGCGCTTCCATACTGTATGCGCGTGGAAGGCTTGGAACGACGCGAAATCAGGTTTTATCGTAAGGGAAACAGAATTACTGAACCTCGATCATTTCCGCATCCGCCTTGCGCACGCTCAGCTCATAGCCGCGCACGGTCAGCTCCATCGGATCGCCCAGCGGCGCAACCTTGCGCACATGGACTTCCGTCCCGCGGGTCAGTCCCATGTCCATGATGCGGCGCTTGACGGCACCTTCACCATGCAGGCGGACAACCACCGCGGTTTCCCCGACCTTGACATCCTTCAGGGTTTTCATGCCTTCTGCCTCCTTTTCCTCAGTTCACCAGCACACGCATAGCCATGGATTGGCTCAACGCAACACGGCTATCCTTGACAGCGCAAATCAGATTGCCGCCCATTTTGCTGACGACCGTCACTCTTTCGCCCATCACGAAGCCCAGCTCCGCCAGATGCTGACGCACCTCATCCTGTCCGGTGATTTTGCCAATCACACCAGACTCGCCAATTTCCACCATGCCCAACGGCATCATGTTCCATGACCTCCTTGTGTCAGTCCTTTTGCGGATAGTTTATTCCAACTAATCCGGCGATTCGCAAGCGTTAGTTTAGCATAACTAATAGGCTATGTCAAGCGTTTTTCGCGTGTTTTTTTGTTTTTTGTCCACCTTTTTTCTGGTCTTTGCATCGTTTGCCCCATTCGGGGGAATGCTGACCAGCAAAAACAAAGGGCAGCTCTGCTTTGCAGGGAAATCAGATACTTTTCCGAACAAAATTAAGGTAACACCGCACAAATGAGGTGGTCGGCTGGCGAATGGATTTTTCGTCAGATGCAAATGCAAATTTCGAAGATTTACTGGAGGTAAATCGAGGAATTTGCATGCCGCAGATGGCGGAAAAGACATCGTCAGACGCGCCGCCGAATTGTGTGGTGTTGCCTTAAGCCACACCATATCAAAAACTTCTGATTATCACCACTATGGCTTAAAGTGCCGAAGGGAGCACGAAGAAAGCCCCTTTGTAGCCTCCGCAGAGGCGAAATCCCCTGCATGATCATGCGATTCTATCAGAAAATGAAAACCGCAAAAAAGAGGTGCAAGAATGAAGGAATGGGCGGTCTGGATGGCGAACAAGATGGAGGAGCAATTGCTGCGGATGGAGCAGCTGCGGCTCAGTGAATTTGTTGCATATGAGAAGAACTGGAAGAAGCGTCTTCTGATGCAGTTTGTAGGCGGAATTGCAAGAGGATTAGGGACAGCGGTTGGGTTTACGCTTCTGGGCGCGCTGGTGGTGTGGCTGCTGCAAGGACTGGTGCAAAGGAATCTGCCGATTATCGGGGATTTCCTGACCCAGCTGCTGAACCTCGTGGAAGGCAAGGGCAGCGGCAGCTAAAGCGTCCCCGCCCGTAACTTCGCGCTTCCGCAGAAGCACCCCAAGCTGCTCTATCCGCCATTTCCTCATTGTCGCGTCAATGGGCGCGACCTGATTCCGCCGCTTCCCAAATCATCATCACCAGAAAGGGCTATCATCACCATGCGCAAACCCGTTTCCCAAAGGCTGCTGCCTCTCCTGCTCATCCTCCTGACCCTCGCGCTTGACCGCTTCACCAAAGCCCTCGCCGTTGCGCTGCCGGATGAGCGCACCCTCATCCCCGGCGTTCTCCGCTGGATTTATGCCGAAAACACCGGCATGGCGTTCAGCCTGTTCAGCGGACAGTCGTGGATGCTGGGTGTGGTGTCCGTCACCGCGGTTATCGCCGGATGGCTCGTTCTCCGCCGCTATCAGCTCAGCGGATGGAGCAGAACCGCGGCGGCGCTGATGATCGGCGGCGCGCTTGGCAACGCCTACGACCGCTTGGCGCTGGGCTATGTCGTCGATATGCTGGATATCACCCTGTTCCCCTTCGCAGTGTTCAATATTGCGGACGCGGCGCTCGTCGTCGGCACAGTGCTGATGGCGTACTGCATCGTGTTCCGCACGGAAGATTGGAGGAAAATCAATCATGACGCAAATGATGCCTGACGCACTCGAATCGCGCACTATCTCCATCCCCGGCGACGGCCGTCGGCTGGATGTTGCCCTGTCCGAAGCCGCTGGGCTGACGCGCTCGCGGGTGGCGGCGCTGATGGCGGACGGAAACGTCACGGTGGACGGGAAAGTCGAGACGAAATCCGGCGCAAAGGCGAAACCGGGGCAAACTGTCGTCCTGATGATTCCCGCGCCGAAGCCCGCCGTGCCCGTCGCGCAGGAAATTCCGCTCACGATTCTCTATCAGGATGACGACCTCGCCGTCGTCCTGAAGCCCTGCGGCATGGTCGTTCACCCCGCCGCCGGCAATGAGGACGGCACGCTCGTCAACGCGCTCCTGCACCACCTTGACCACTTGAGCGGCATCGGCGGTGAACTGCGCCCCGGCATCGTCCACCGGCTGGACAAGGACACCAGCGGTCTGCTGCTCGTGGCAAAGAACGACCAGAGCCAACTCGCCCTCAGCCGCCAATTGCAGGAGCGGCAGATGGAGAAGCACTACCGCGCGCTGGTTGAAGGGAATCTGCGCGAGGACAGCGGGCGCATCGACCAGCCCATCGCGCGGAGCAAGAAAGACCGCAAGAAAATGGCGATTGACCCCGAAGGCCGCCCGTCGATTACGGACTGGACGGTGCTTGCGCGCGGGCGGAACGTGACGCTGCTGGACGTCCACATTCTGACCGGGCGGACGCACCAAATCCGCGTGCACATGAAGTCCATCGGGCATCCGGTCTGCGGCGACCCGATTTACGGCTCCGGCAAGGGCGCGAAAGTCCCCCGCCTGATGCTGCACGCGTACACGCTGGCATTTACGCACCCACGGACGGGGGAAAGGATGACGTTCACCGCGCCGCTGCCGGAGGAGTTTGTGCAGGGGCTAAAGGGGAACGGGATTGAATAGGATTCTTGAACGCAAAAAGCGCAACCGATTTTCGTCGATTGCGCTTTGAGAGAATATGAGCAAGTTTATTTTGATTTCTTTAAGGCACAACCGCACAAATGAGGTGATGCCTTAACAATCGAATTTGCTTCCTTTTTACTGCGCCACAGTGAACAGCGCAAAGAAATACCCTTTCTTCTCCATAAGCTCGTCGAAGCTGCCCGCCTCGGCGATGCGTCCGTCCTTCAGGACGAGGATGCCGTCATAGCGGTGGAGCAGGGATTCCTCCAGCGTATGCGTCACGATGATGCGGGTCATACCATGCAGGTCAAGAATATCGCTTGTGACCTGATAGGCCGTTTGTGCGTCCAGCGAAGCCGTTACCTCGTCAGCCAGAAGGACGGAGGATTTTTTCAGCAGGCTTCGGGCAATGGATATGCGCTGCTTTTCGCCGCCGGACAGCCCGCTGCCGCCCTCGCCGCAGAGATAGTCTTCTCCCCGTTCCGCGATCAGCCCCGTTAGATGGGCGCGGCGCATCGCCTCGTCAAGCTCCTGCCGTGGGAAACTGCGGAACATGGAAACATTATCCTTTATGGAGGCATTGAACACGAATACATTCTGTTGTATGGCTGAAATCGTTTCATACAGCGATTCCGGGGCGATACTGCGAAGCTCCGTTCCGTCGAGCAAGATGCTTCCAGCATATTCCCTGCTCCCCGCCATCAACAGATGAAGCAGCGTTGATTTTCCGCTGCCACTGCCGCCTACAATGGCATAGGCTTTGCCGACCTTAAACTCGGCGGAGAGCTCGTGCAGCACATCCTTTTCTCCGTCATAGCTGAACGACACCTGTTCGAGACGAATGCCCTTCTCCAGCCGGGAAAGCGTCGCGCTGCCGCCAGAGGTAGGATTCTTTTCCAGCGCCGTCGCCAGCTTGTCGATCAGCCCCAGCGCCGCCTTGCGGCTTGCCAGCAGCCCCGGCAGCTCCGCGATGGGCTGAATCATAAAATTCATCAGGTTTACGAAAATAATCAGAACACCGGGGGTCAACCCATAGCCGGACAGAGCGAGGTACGCTCCAATGAGAAACACACCAAGCTGCGCAAAAATGCCCGTCACAGCGCCGATCATACCCACGAGGATCTTGATCCTCCGCTTGCTGAACTTATCCCCCTCCAAAGCCCGGTTGCTTTCGGCAAAGAGCTTATAGACTTCCTTCTCCGCCTTGAAGCTCTTAACGACCGAGAATCCGCTGAGGCAGTCGTGCAGCGCGGCGGTAAAGTCCTTGTTTCGCTCCGACACACGCTTTTCAGCTTCTTGCAGCTTATTTCCCGTCAGGAGGGAAGCGACCAGCGGCAAAATCGTAACGCCGATGGCGATGGCGGTCATAACCGGGGAGTACCACAGCATCATGGCGAGCGCGCCGATGAATGTCACAGTTTTTGTGATCAGGGAAAGCTGCTGCGCAAGATAATCCGCCTCTATGCTACCTGCGTCGTTTGTCAGAGCCGAAAGATAGGCAGCCGTACTCTCGTCCCGAAAGGATGAAATGCTCTTTTCCGTGAGCTTCTGAAAGGCGAAATCTTTATACTGCCGCATGGCTCTCTCAATAAAGCGGGGCTGCGAAATATAGTCCAGCAGAAACGCCGCTACGCAAAGCAGCACAAACCCTCCGCTGATTTTTGCGAGCGTTCCGATGGGAAGCGCACCAGGAACACCGGATGCTGCATCGATAAGCTGCTGCATGATCCACGAAAGAATCAGATTGAGCGTGCCTGCAACCAATGCGCCAAAGACAGCGACGCAGAGAGCAGGGATGTTCCGACGATAAAACTGCGCTGAGAGTTGCTTTTTCAGCGGTTTATTCTTCATGGTCATTTACCTTCCTCCACATAGTAGAGAGTATATCGTCCCCGATGGCAGCAAGCGTGCACACTGTTTATCTTGTCGAGGAAGCTGCTCTTGTCCTCATTTCTCAACCCGGAAAGAACACGATCTCCCCAAAGCAGGAAGGGAGGCTCTGCCTGCTTCGGCAGAGCCTCCCTGGGCAGCATCCGTTGTGCCGGAAAGGCAGTGAATTATTCCACAACCTTCGCGCCGGCAGCGATCGCGTCTTCCTTGGTTCTGAAGAACTGCCAAGTGCTTTCCACGGTGGGGGTGATTTCCTTCTGGTCGCGGATGTACTGCGCCAGAATGTTACGCACCTGACCGTTATCGTTGCCCAGCGTATCGCCGGTGTACATATCCGTGAGGCTGTAATCCTCAGGAGTCAGACCAGCCGCCTGCATGAAGCCGGCGCCGCCGGTGAAGCGGTAGTTGTTCATCACCACGGAGAACACCTGATCAGGCGCCACGGGCTGACCCTGATACTGCATGTTCTGGATGCGCTTTCCTTCAGGCGCATAGTAGTGGATTTCGTAGTACAAACCGTAGATTTCATCGGTGTAGTAGCCACCGCCAAGGTAATCGGGGTCCCACGCACTGGTGTAGTTGGTGGTAGCATGCTCCAGCCACAGCCGCAGCTGTTCGCCGGTCATGTTCACGCGATAGAGCCAGTTTTCAAACACGTACAGCTGATACAGCAAACGCATCGGAACGTCGCCCGCAGGAATCAGGTCGCGAACCTCGGCGCCGCTGGTCAGAGGCGCGCAGATGGACAGCTGCGCAGGAACCGCAGACAGCTGCGCCTTGTTCAGCAGATCCATCAGCGCGGTGGGCTGCAAGGAGATGTTCTCATTGGAGAAAGCGCCGGTAGCAGTGCCAAGAGGCTGATCCAGATAAGCCTGCAGCTCCTCGTTGTAGGGAGCCAGCGCCGTGGCAACCTTCTGATTTTCCACCAGGCCTTCCTGATCCGCCAGGAAGCGGTAGCCGTTTTCAGCCGTCACAGGGGTCACAGTCTTGGTCGCCGGGTCGTAGGCGAGCTTCATGAAGCCCAGGCCTTCACCGGCGCCACCTGCCAGCACGGGCACAACCTTGCCCTCGGCATTGAGGATGTCTTCACGGTAGTCGGTCTTATGGAAGTGACCATACACAACCGCGTCAATCCCGGTAGTCAGGTTAATCATTGCGCGAACCTGGTTTTCGTAGTCCGCGGGGTTGTTGCCATCGGTAGAAACAGCGTCTTCCACGCCGGAGTGCGCCACGACAATCACCACGTCGCAGCCCTCCTGCTCGCGCAGGATCGGCACGAAGTGCTCAACCGTGGGGACCAGATTGCGGAAGTCGATGCCCTCATAGTGGGACTCAACCTCCCAAGCGGGGATGTTGGGCGTATCCATGCCGATGACGCCAACCTTCACGCCCTCAAATTCCTTGACGATGTAAGGGACGCCCATCCAGGAATCCCACTCGGTGCCCTTCGCCACAAAGTTGGCGGCGGACATGGGCACGGAATGCTCCTCGCCGTTGTCGGGACTCATCACATACTCAATCTGACGCTTGAGAATCGGCAGATCGTTGTTGAACTCGTGATTGCCCAAGCACCACATGTCGTAGTCCATCAGGCGCAGAGCCTTCATCATGGGATCGTCCTTTTCAGGAGCGAAGTAGGAGTAGTAATAGGTCATGGCAGAGCCCTGCACGGTATCGCCGCCATCCACCAGAATGACGTTCTTTTCCGTAGCGCGAACCTGCTCGATCATGGAAGCGATCATGGACAGACCCACGTTCGGAGAAGGTTCGCCAGTGGCGTAGTTGATGGGCAGCACTTTGCCGTGCACGTCGCTGGTCGCGATGACGGTAATCATGATGGGGTCCGCATTCTCTGCGAACGCCGCGCAGCCCACCAGGGGGAGAATCATGGTCAGCGCCAACAGAAGGGACAGGAGCTTCTTCATGATGGGCACCTCTTTTCCTTATTTCCCGCTCGAAGCAGGATTAAAATAATTATATTCCATATTCTTTCGTTTGTAAACAGTGCCGCCAGATGCAGACTTCGCCGCGCCAAGGGGTTGGTTTGTCGGAAAATGAATTTTGCGTCGAATTCAGTTGCAAATACGGCAGATGAGTCAATTGAAAGTCAAGTTTTTTGCAAGCCGCAGACAGTGCAAACGCCATTGCCGACAGCGAGATAAATTGCGCCGGTGTGGTGACAATAATATATTTTGTATTCTGTAATTTATAGGTGGCAGGCAGAAATCAAGGGTTGTCTCGGAATCTTCTTCTGCGAAATAGGGGGGCGGCGGAGAAACGCGATGGAAGCATCATTCACATATAAAAAACACCGTTGCATTTGACTTTGTTGCGCCGTTGTTTTCTGTTCTTACAGGAATCAATAAGCAAAAACGCCCACCCAAAACAAAAAACCAATAATCAATGAAATAACCGTCAGTGTGGTGAAAAACACACAACATTTCTTTATCGTTCGCAACTGTTGCAGCATACCATAGAAAGTATACTCCAGCCTCTCGTTTTCAGTAAGTCCGGCATCATAAATTCTGAAAAATTCGCCCGTTACAACTCCGTTCACATCTTGATATTCTCGAATGCCGTCGGGAAGCGCTTCACCATTTTTCTTCAATTGCCGAAACTGTTTGTTTTCTTCTTTTGAGCAAGCAATATCCTGCAGGAAGTGCATGTCGAGCCAAATATTTTGCAAGTTTTTCTTCATATCTATTGGTTCTTTTGCCATAATCCTTTTTCCGCCTTTCGATTGTTATAAAAAACAGTCCTGCCCTTCTTAAACCAGAAAGGCAGGACTGCGGGATTTGAATTAGTTCAATTCCGCGAAGTACTTGATGGTGCGGACCATCTGAGAGGTGTAGGAGTTCTCGTTGTCGTACCAAGACACGACCTGCACCTGATAGGTGTCGTCGTCGATCTTCGCGACCATGGTCTGGGTAGCGTCGAACAGGGAGCCATAGCGCATACCGATGACGTCGGAAGACACGATCGGCTCGGTGTTGTAGCCGAAGGACTCGGAGGACTGCGCCTTCATGGCGGCGTTCACGGAGTCAACGGTCACGTCGCTGCCCTTGACGACAGCAACCAGAATGGTGGTGGAGCCGGTGCAGACCGGGACGCGCTGCGCGGAGCCGATCAGCTTCTTGTTCAGTTCCGGGATAACCAGGCCGATCGCCTTCGCAGCGCCGGTGGAGTTCGGAACGATGTTCTGCGCGCCAGCGCGGGCACGACGCAGGTCGCCCTTGCGATGCGGGCCGTCCAGAATCATCTGGTCGCCGGTGTACGCATGAACGGTGGTCATGATGCCGGACACGATCGGATACTTGTCGTTCAGAGCCTTCGCCATGGGCGCGAGGCAGTTGGTGGTGCAGGAAGCAGCAGAGATGATCTGGTCTTCCGCGGTCAGGGTGTCGTTGTTGACGTTGTAGACGATGGTCTTCAGGTCATTGCCAGCGGGGGCAGAGATGACGACCTTCTTCGCGCCAGCCGCGATGTGCGCCATGGACTTTTCCTTGGAACAGTAGAAGCCGGTGCACTCCAGCACGACGTCCACGCCCAGCTTGCCCCACGGAGCATCCGCCGCGTTCTTTTCGGCATAGATCTTGATTTCCTTGCCGTCCACGATGATGGAATCTTCGGTCGCTTCCACGGTGTGCAGGTTTTCACCGATCTTGCCGCAGTAGGAACCCTGAGCGGTGTCATACTTGAGCAGGTGAGCCAGCATCGCGGGAGAGGTCAGGTCGTTAATCGCGACCACCTCGTAGCCCTCAGCGCCGAACATCTGACGGAACGCCAGACGGCCAATACGGCCAAAGCCATTGATAGCAACTTTCACTGCCATTGGAATATACCTCCTTTAGTCGTTCAAACGGGGTTATACTATTTCCAGATAAGAATGTGCCAAGATGCGCCGCGAATTTTTCACTCTGGCTAACGGGAGTGCAACGCAGCGTAGCAGCGCTACGCTAAGTGGAACGACCGGACGCCAGAGGGGAAAAGACGCAAGCAGCTGGCACAGGCGAATCTGGAAAGAGTATCATTTCCCACCTCATATTCTACCCAATTTGCCGCCATTTTGCAAGAGGTTGCGCAGGATTTCCATCACTTTTGACACTTTTTTGACGCTTTTTTTTGAAATTCTCTCATCCGTTCCCCTCTTCTTGCCCCCTATACCAATAAGAATAGGGGAATTTCTCGTCCGTGATGTCCAGCTGTTTGACGTTCAGATTTCCATTTTCGTCCACATCGAGATTGCCATACTCATCGTATGTCCCATACGGGCTGAATCCGCCACCGCCTTCGCTGTTTAGGAATGACAATGATTTGCAGAATACCCCGTCTGCAATTTCTACTTCGTCGTCAAACGCCATTCCGTAGCGGTAGGTCATGCCGTCGGTGCAGCGCAGGACGATTGTCGGAACGCGCGCCTTGCCGCTCCAGTAAAGATTGCTGTCCTCCAGCGTCTGCACGACGCTCCATGTGCCGTGATAAGGCTGTGCGCCTGCTATGTCCGAGGTGTAGAATCGCCCATCCGCGTCCAAACGGAGATACCAGTACCAGATTTCGCTGCCGCCGTCAAACTGCCAGCTGCCGACGATTTTTGCCTCCTCGTCCGGCAGTTCCACGTCATCAAACACCACGTCACGCTGCGGCACAAAGCCGCGGGTGATTTTGCCGTCCACCGTCGCTTCGACGTACACATACGCCCACTGGTTATCCGGATGGGACAGCGCCGTCAGCTTCGTCCCGGCAGGCAGCTCCGCCTGATGATATTCGCTGACGTTCGGGTCGTCGGTCAAATATGTGTCGAACTCCGTCAGCATCGGTACATGCACAATCTCGTCCGTCGTCTCGTCGCCATGATTGCCCAACTGCGCCCAGCCGAATCGGCTCGTCCGCAGGCTGACGCGGTACTCAATCAGCGACCAGTCGCCCACGGTGAGGTACAGCTTATAATCGTCGCCCGTGCTGACGGATGCTTTCCCCTTCGCCGCGCGGTAAGAGGACGTGTCCGGCGCGGAATACACGGCATAGGACTTCTTGCCGCTCTTCTGGCCTGAAACCACCTCCGGATACAAACAGGCAAAGTATTGCAGCCCTTCGTTCGCCTCGTTAAATCGGCGCACGTCCTCAACCCCGCGTTTCGGCATATTGTGAATATTGAAGCTGCCCAGCGTGATTCCCACCGGCCACACGGCACTTTCCTCGCCCTGCGTCACCTGATAGATGTATTCTGCTATCCGCTCCACCTTCACATCGCCCATCTGCGCTTCCATCAGCGTGTAAAAGGTTCTCCCCTCATTGTTGTGCTGCAGCTCAAAATAGAACCTTTCGTCAATATCCGGGTACGCCAATTCAAAGCCGCTCTTTGTGCGCGTGATTTTGGGATAACCCGTCTCGTCCAATTCCGACGGCTGATAGACCGCGGTCGTCGAGAAGATGGCGTCCTTCCAGCCGTCTTTCACCTCATCCACCGCGACCAGCTGATTGTGATAGCGGCTGGTCAGAATCGTGTGGGTCGTGGCGGCTTTTCTGTTGTAATCGCTCACCAAGCCGGTATACTCGTCGTAGTCATGTGTCTGCTCCACCATCGCCAGCAATTGCCCGTTCAGATTCCAGCTGTTTGCGGATGCGGCGGGCAGTGTCACAGCCAGCGTCAAGCACAAAATCAGCAGTATCCGCCGTTTCTTCATATTCTCCACATCTCCTTTTGCTCAATATCCCAAAATACTAAAGAACAGCCGAGCAAACCAGCCGATAATATCATCGGTATACACCCAATCGCCGTCTGCTCCATCCGGCACATAACTCCTGCCTGTTTCGTTGGTCGAAAGGCTCAAATAAATGCTCCAAGCGCCCGGCATGATTTTCTCTTTCTCCACCTGAATCCCATAGCGGGACACCGTGCCGTCCGTTCCGCGCAGGACGATGGTGGGAATGTCGCCCCGCCAGTAGAGATTGCTCCCCACCGGGGTCTGCACGATAGACCAAGTGCCGCTGCACGTCCTCTCGCCATCATCATCCGCGGCGGAAAAATTCCCATCTGCATCCAGCTGGAAATCATCGTACCAGCCGCCGCCGCCTTTGGCGCGCCAATGCCCGACAAACTCCGCCATCAATTCCGGCTGCTCCACGTCGTCGAATATCACATCCCGCTGCGGCACAAACCCGTACAGCGTTTCGCCGTCCACTTCCGCTTCGACGTACACATACGCCCAGCCGCAGTAACCCAGCGCCGTCAGTTTCGTTCCGGCGGGCAGTTCCTCCTGATGCGCTTCGCTGACATGCGGGTCATCCGTGAGATAGGTGCCGCACACCGTCTGAATCGGCACATGCCGCCATTCTTGGCGGATTTCCTTGACGCCGTCCTTCCGCACATTTGCAAAGCGCTGCAAGCCGCAAGCCATTTCGTTCATCCGCCGAACATCCGCTGTGCCGCGGGGCATTTGGTGGATATTGAAGTCCGCCAGCGTGACCATTTTCGACCAGACCGCGCCGTCTTCGCCCTGCGTCACCAGATAGCCGAAATTCTCCCGCTTGGCGACCTCCATGTCGCCCATTTTCGCGTAGACAAGCGTGTACATTGGCTGATTCGTGCTGTCATGGCGCAACGCAAAGCGGTAGATCTCCCCTGCATCCGGATACGCCAGTTCAAAGCCCTCTTCCGTCCGCGTGAGCGTCGGCACGCCATACCCCTCCGACGGCTGATAGACGGCGTTTGTCGAGACGACGGCACTTTCCCAGCCGTTTTCCTGTTTTGCCGCTGCAATCAGCTGATAATGTGCTCCGCTGGCTATGATGATACGGGCATCTTCGGCATCCGCGCGGCAGTCATCAGCCAGAACGGCGTCATCCGGCGAATTCAGCACGAGGGACAGCACGTTGCCGAGCAATTCGCTCGCAGACGCGGCATTCATCATCAGCGCCATCAGCAGCGGCACAATCAGCAGTATCCACCGTTTCTTCATCGTTCGCAGCTCCTTTGCATTATTGAATCGGCAGCGTCATTTGGCGCACGCTTCCGTCCGCCGTTGCCACCCAATTGCCGTATCTGTCCACCGCGCCATAGGGGACGTAGGTGCATCCGCCCTCCCCGTAGGCGAGATTCACCAGCGGCAGGGTCAACCCTTCGCCATCCTCCTCCGTTGTGGACACGATATAGTCCACGCCGACGCGCATTGTCATGCTGTCGCTGTAATTCAGCGCCAGGATGCTTTCTGTCGAAATCCAGAGGTTGTCCTCCCCAGCCATCGGATTCCGCACCACGCACCACGTTCCGCCGTAGGGCTGTGCGCCGTCGTCATCCGAGCAGTAGAAGCGTCCGTCCGCATCCAGCCGGAGATAGAAATAGCCGATTTCGCTACCGGAATACAGATACCAGCTTCCGACATATTTCGCCGCTTCGTCCGGCTGTTCCACATCGTCAATCACCACGTCGCGCCGCGGCACAAACCCGCACATCGGCTTGCCGTCCACCGTCGCTTCTACGTAGGCATATGCCCAGTCGTCGCTCACGCCCAGCAGATACCACATCGTCAGCTTCGTCCCGGCGGGCAGTTCCGCCTGATGGTACTCGCTGACGTGCGGATCGTCGGTCAGGTAGGTGTCATACGCCGTCAGCATCGGGATATGCAGGCGCTGGCTCTGGGTCGGCTGACCAATCTTTACCCAGCCAAAGCGGCTTGTCCGCAGGCTGACGCGGTATTCAATCAGCGACCAGTCTCCTTCGGTGCAATACAGGCGATACTCATCCCCCGTGCTGAACGACGCTTTCCCCTTCGCCGCGCGGGACGCCTCCGTACTCGGCGCGGCATAGACCGGGTACGACTGCTTGCCGCTTTTCTTCCCCGGAACATTCTGCGCGCCAATCCAGCCCACAGCGTCGTAATTCTCGTACAGCGCCATGCTGCTGTATACATCGCGCATCCGCCGCACGTCGCCCACGCCGCGGCGGGGCATATTGTGGATGTTGAAGTTTTCCAGCGTGACTTCCGTCACCCACATTGCGCTGTCTTCGCCCTGCGTTACCAGATAGCGGTAGGATTCCTGCCGCTCCACCTCCACGCCGCCCATCTTCGCATACGTCAGCGTATACGCTGTTTCGCCCCGGTCATTGTTGATGCGCTCAAAGCGATACAGTTCTTTCACCTTCGGATACGCCAACTCAAAGCCGTTATTGATGCGCGCGAGCTTCGGCTTCCCGGATGTGCTCTGCTCCGACGGCTGATAAACGGCGGTCGTCGAATAAATCACGCCCTCCCAACCGTCTGCGCCCTTTTCCGCCGCAATCAGCTGATTGTGATAGCGGCTCTGCATGATGATGCGCGCGCTATTCTCCTTCCGCGCATAATCATCCGCCAAATGATAATAGTCGTCATAATCATTCGTGTTCGACACAAGCGGCACCAAGGCCTCGGGCAAGCCCCAGCCGTTCGCGGTGGCAACAGGCATTACCATCATCATCAAGGGCAAAATCAGCAGAATCCACCGTTTCTTCATCGCTCTCAACTCCTTTGGAGGTATTTCCCTACCTAAATAAACGCATCAAGGCGCAGTTTCCCTGCGAAGTACCAAAAATCTTGAAAAATGTTCTGCCAGTTCATTCTGAATCCATCTTTCTATGCTATGATGGCGGACGCAAACAGAAAAGGAGGGATTGAAACCCATGCTACGGATTTTGAAACACCTCAGGTGGAAAGAGTGGCTGCTCGTCGCCGCCTGTGTAGTGCTGATTGTGGGGCAGGTGCAGCTTGACTTGGCCCTGCCTGATTATATGTCGGAAATCACCCGTCTGGTGCAGACGGAGGGCAGCCAGATGAGCGATATCCTGCTCGCAGGGGGCAAGATGCTGCTGTGCGCGCTGGGGTCAATGCTGCTGACGGTCTGCACGACATTCTTTACCGCACAGATTGCATCACGCTTCTCCGCTCGGCTGCGCGGCGAAATGTACCGCAAGGTGGTCGGCTTCTCAAACGAGGAAATCAACCGCTTCTCCACAGCCAGCCTGATTACCCGCACGACCAACGACATTTCGCAATTGCAGATGTTCTTTTCCTTCGGGATGCAGTCGCTGATTAAAGCGCCGATTATGGCGTTCATTGCCGTGGGCAAAATTAGCACGAAGAGCTGGGAATGGTCGCTGCTGACAGGCGGCGTGATTGCGTTCGTGTGCGTACTGCTGGTGTTCATCATGCTCTACGCCGTGCCGCGCATGAAGAAAATGCAGGCGCTGACGGACAACCTAAACCGCATCACGCGTGAGAACCTGACGGGCTTGCAGGTCGTCCGCGCCTACAACGCGGAAAATTATCAGGAGGGCAAATTCGCCAAGGCAAACGAGGAAATGACCCGCAACAGCCAACAGGCGAATATCGCCATGTCCGTCATGAATCCGGGCATGAATCTGGCGATGAACGGCTTGACGCTGGGCATCTACTGGATCGGTGCGGCGCTCATCAGCGCGATTGCGGTCACGTCGCCCGCCGCGATGATGGAACGCATTGGGTTGTTCTCGGACATGGTGGTCTTTATGCAGTACGCGATGCAGGTCATCATGGCGTTCCTGATGCTGGTGATGATTTTCGTCATGCTGCCGCGCGTGACTGTTTCCGCGAGCCGCGTCAATGAGGTGCTGGACACGAAGGCACGCATTGTGGACGGCAAGGAAACGCAGGGCAAGCCGGGGATGAAGGGCGAAATCGAGTTCCGCGACGTTTCCTTCCGCTATCCCGATGCCGACGGCGACGCCATCCACCACATCTCCTTCACCGCACATTGCGGACAGACGGTTGCCCTCATCGGCGCAACTGGCTGCGGCAAGAGCAGCATCATCAACCTGATTCCGCGCCTGTATGACGCAACAAGCGGGCAGGTGCTGGTAGACGGCGTGGACGTGCGTGACTACACGCAGGACGCCCTGCGCAGCAAGATCGGCTTTGTGCCGCAGAAGGCGTTCCTGTTCTCCGGCACGGTCAGCAGCAACGTCGGCTACGGCGAGGACAACGCGTCGGGCGCTGCCATCCGCAAGGCGGTTGCTGTCGCGCAGGCGGCGGAATTTGTCGAATCCCCGGAGGTCGGGTATTCCGGCACGGTCGCGCAGGGCGGCTCGAACTTCTCCGGCGGGCAGAAGCAGCGTTTGTCCATTGCCCGCGCAGTGGCGCGCGACCCGGAAATCCTCGTCTTTGACGACTCCTTCTCCGCGCTGGACTACAAGACCGACCATGCATTGCGTCAGGCGCTCCGCGAGCAGACCAGCGGCACGACGAACATCATCGTCGCCCAGCGCATCGGTACGATTCGCGACGCGGACTGCATCCTCGTCATTGAGGACGGCGCGATTGTCGGCAAGGGCACGCACCGCGAGCTGATGGAAAGCTGCAAGGTCTATCAGGAAATCGCGTATTCTCAGCTGTCGAAGGAGGAACTTGCGTCATGAGTGAAACGAAACGCCGTCCGGGCGGTCATCCCGGAATGCGCGGGCCGGGCGTACCGGGCGAAAAGGCGAAGGACTTCCGCGGTTCGCTGGGGAAGCTCATCCGCCACTGCAAGCCCTTCTATCCGGTCATTTGCATCGCGATTCTGGGCGACTTGGCGGGCGTCATTATCCGCCTGATCGGCCCGAACAAAATCAGCGAAATCACCAACCTGATTACCGCCGGGCTGCGCGGCGAGATTGACATGCCCGCCATCCAGAAAATCTGCATCACGCTGATAATTCTCTACGTCGTCGGCGCGCTGCTGAGTTTTATAACAGGGCTGGTGATGACCGTCGTCACACAGAAGGTCAACCGGGGCTTGCGTGACGGCATATCCCACAAAATCAACCGCCTGCCGGTCAGCTACTTCCAGTCCACCTCCACCGGCGACGTGCTCTCCCGCGTCACCAACGATGTGGACACCATCGGCCAGACGCTGCAGAACAGCCTGACCAGCCTTGTCTCCGCCGTGACGATGTTCATCGGCAGTGTCGTGATGATGCTCTCGACGAACTGGATCATGGCGCTGACGGCGATTGTGTCGTCGATGCTGGGCTTCGGGCTGATGCTGGGCATCATGAGCCGCTCGCAGAAGTACTTCGTCGCGCGCCAGCGGTGGCTGGGCGACCTGAACGGCCATATTGAAGAAATCTACACAGGGCACAATGTCGTGCGTCTCTTCGGCGCAGAGCAGCGCGAACAGCAGGCGTTCGACCGCATCAACAGCAAAATGCAGGAGACAGACTGGAAGAGCCAGTTCATGTCCGGCCTGATGATGCCGCTGATGGGCTTCATCGGCAATTTCGCGTATGTGGCGGTATGCGTCGTCGGCGCGGTGCTGGCGATGAACGGCACGATTTCCTTCGGCGTGATTGTCGCCTTCATGATGTATGTGCGCCTGTTCACCTCGCCCATGAGCCAGTTAGCACAGGCAGCGACGAACCTGCAATCCGCGGCGGCGGCGGCAGAGCGCGTTTTTGAGTTCCTCGAAGCGAAGGAAATGCCCGACGAATCCCACCTGCCCGCACAGACGAAAACCGTCCGCGGCGAAGTGGCGTTCGACCACGTCCGCTTCGGCTACACGCCGGACAAAATCATCATTCACGACTTCTCCGAGCATGTGCAGCCGGGTCAGAAGGTCGCCATCGTCGGCCCGACCGGCGCGGGCAAAACCACGATGGTCAATCTGCTGATGAAGTTCTATCCGCTGGGCGGCGGCGAAATCCGCATCGACGGCGTACCGCTGTCGCAGATGACGCGCGAGCATGTGCACGACCTCTTCGGCATGGTCTTGCAGGACACTTGGCTCTTCGAGGGCAGCATCCGCGACAACCTCTGCTACGGCAAGGAGGGCATCACGGACGAGCAGCTTGACCAAGTGACCCGCGCGACGGGGCTGTACCACCTTATCCACACCTTGCCGGAGGGTTACGACACCCAGCTGTCCGACAAATTGAACCTCTCCGCCGGACAGAAGCAGCTGATGACGATTGCCCGCGCGATGATTGAAAACGCGCCGATGCTGATTCTCGACGAAGCGACGTCCTCCGTCGATACGCGCACAGAAATGCTGATTCAGCAGGCGATGGACACGCTGACAAAGGGGCGTACGTCGTTCGTCATTGCGCACCGCCTTTCCACCATCAAGAACGCGGACAAGATTCTGGTCATGCGCCACGGCGACATCATCGAATCCGGCACGCACGAAGAACTGCTGCAAAAAGGCGGCTTCTACGCCGAGCTGTACAACTCGCAGTTCGAGCAGGCGTAAGTGCATTTTCCAACAGCATAGCGCAACCCCGGCAGCAAATGCGGACAATTTGTCCGATGGCTGCCGGGGTTTTCTATTGCGGTAGGATACGCTCTCCGTTTTTCTCCTGCAATGAAAAAGACCAGCATCGAGAGAAAACCTTCTCCCATGCTGGTCGGTCGCGCCCATTTGGCGCGACAATATTGAGTTGGTCAAAAGAGCAGCTTGGGGGCGCGTCTGCGGACGCGCAAAGTTACTGGCAGGGACGCTTCGCTGCCTGCACCTTTGTTGAGCGCGTTGGGCATACTGGTCGCCCGCGGAACAGTTGGGGCGTTGCCCCAAGCCCCAGCAGGGGCGCCGCCCCTGCACCCTGCAAGGGGGAATTTCCCCCTTGACCCCTTTCGCGCGATTGAGTTGGTCGCTTTTCCCATACTCCTTCCGCGTGTTTATCCGATTATTTTGCTTCCTGCCCTAAATTTTTCCGTGCGGCGGAAAGCATCAGCTTCACGCGATTGAGCTGATTCACCTCACTCGCGCCGGGGTCAAAGTCCACCGCGCAGATATTCGCCTGCGGATACTTCTTCCGCAGCTGCTTGATGACCCCCTTGCCCACCACATGGTTCGGCAAGCACGCAAACGGCTGAATACACACAATATTCGGCACGCCCGTCAGCAGCAGTTCCGCCATTTCACCCGTCAGGAACCACCCTTCGCCGTACTGGTTGCCCTGCGAAAGGAATGGGTCGGACAACTCCGCAATCTGCTCAATATGCATCGGCGGCTCAAAACGCTTGGACTTTTCCAGCGCCTTGAGTGCGGGTCGCCGCAGGGCGCGAATGCCCTTCACGCCCAGTACCGCGCTCGCCTCGCTTGTCCAGCCCTTGCCCAGATACTCGTGCTTGAACTTGCCGTTGTAGACGGAGTAGTTCATGAAGTCCATCAGGTCGGGCACAACGGCTTCCGCGCCCTCTTCTTCCAGCAAATCGACCAGATGGTTATTCGCCACGGGCATATACTTCACCAGAATTTCGCCGACGATGCCCACGCGCGGCTTCCTCATGTCCTCGTGAATCGGCAGATGGTCAAAGTCGTCCACAAGCTGCTGGCAGAGGTCGCCGTAGCGGCCCGTGCCGTTCACCAGATGGTCAATGATCTTCTGCGACCATGTCTCCGCCAGCCGGTTGGCGCTTCCCGCCTCGATTTCGTAGGGGCGCACCCGGTACAGGCAGCGCATCAGCAAATCGCCGAAAACAATCGCCTGCGCCGCGCCGATGAGCATCGGCAGGGTGAAGTGGAAGCCCTCGTTCGTTTCCATGCCGTTGGCGTTAATGGAGATAACCGGGATATGCCCCAAACCGGCTTTCGCCAGCGCGCGGCGGATGAAACCGACGTAGTTGCTTGCGCGGCAGCAACCGCCCGTCTGCGTCATAGCAAGGGCAAGGCGATCGGTGTCGTACTTGCCGGACAGCACGGCTTCCATCATCTGCCCGACGGTGATGATGGACGGATAGCAGGCGTCGTTGTTGACGAATTTGAGGCCCGTATCAATCGCGGAGCGTGTATCGTTTTCCAGCATGACGATATGATACCCGTGCTTCTCCAGCACCGGCTGAAGCAGACGGAAATGAATCGGTGACATGTTCGGCGCAAGAATGGTGTAGCCCTTCTTCTGCATGTCGCGGGTATATTCCACGCGATGATACGTCGCGGGCACAGGATGCGCCACGATGCCGCGCTTTTCGCGCTGCGCCATCGCCGCCAGCAGCGACCGCACGCGGATGCGCGCCGCGCCCAGCGAGTTCACCTCGTCAATTTTGATGAGCGTATACAGCTTGCCGCAGCGTTCCAGAATCTCCGCCACCTGATCGGTCGTCACGGCGTCCAGCCCGCAGCCGAAGGAGTTGAGCTGAATCAGCTCCAAATCATCCCGCTGGCTGACAAACTGCGCCGCCACATACAGGCGGGAATGGTACACCCACTGGTCGCTCACGCGCAGGGGATGTTCGCCGTGGAAGGAAGCGGGGATGCTGTCCTCAGTCAGCACCGCCAGCCCATAGGAGGCAATCAGCTCCGGCATTCCGTGGTTAATTTCCGGGTCAACGTGATACGGGCGACCCGCCAGCACGATGCCCTTCTTGTGGTTTTCCTCCATCCATTGCAGCACCTTCAGACCCTCGGCGCGCACGTCGGTCTTGGCACACTGCTGCTCGTCCCAGCCCGCGTGAACCGCGTCGCGAACTTCCTGCTCCGGAATATTGAAGGTCTTGCGGAAAAAGCGCACAAGCGTGTCCGCCGCCGTCTTTTCGCTGGTCAGCGCGAGGAACGGCTTGAGCATCCGCACGCGCCCTTCGGTCACGTCCTCGACGTTGTTGGCGATGTTCTCCGGATTCGCCACAACCATCGGACAGTTAAAGTGGTTTTGGGTCTTCATATCCTCCTGTCGCTCGTAGAACACGCTCGGATAGAAGATTGTCCCGACGCCCTGATCAATCAGCCACTGCACATGTCCGTGCGCCATCTTCGCCGGATAGCACTCGCTTTCCGACGGGATGGATTCCATGCCCTTTTCGTAGATTGCGCGGCTGGACGCGGGGGACAGCACCACCCGGAAGCCCAGCTTCGTCAGCAGGGTCATCCAGAACGGGAAATTCTCGTACATGTTCAGCACGCGGGGAATGCCCAGTTCGCCGCGCGTGGCTTGTTCGGCGGTCAGCGGCTGATAGTCGAACATCCGCTTGAGCTTGTACGCCATCACGTTCGGGCCTTTTTCGCCCGTTGCGGTTTTGCCCAGCCCCTTTTCGCAGCGGTTGCCCGTGATGTGCCGCCGTCCGCCGGGGAAGAGGCTGACCGTCAGCATACAATGGTTCGTGCAGCCCTGACAGCGCGCCGTCCGCGTCTGCCACTGCAAGCCCAGAATGTCCTGAATCGGCAGTGTAGAGGAGGGTGTATCGCTGCCCGACGCCCGGTCGCGCGCAATCAGCGCCGCACCGAACGCGCCCATCATGCCGGAAATATCCGGGCAGACGGCTTCCACGCCCGCAAGCTGCTCGAACGCGCGCAGCACCGCCTTGTTGTGGAACGTGCCGCCCTGCACGACGATATGCTGCCCCAGTTCCTTCGGATCAGCGAGCTTGATGACCTTGAACAGCGCATTCTTGATGACCGAGCACGCCAGACCCGCACTGATGTCCTGTATCGTCGCGCCCTGCTTCTGCGCCTGCTTGACGTTGGAGTTCATGAACACGGTGCAGCGCGTTCCCAAATCAACCGGGGCGGGCGCAAAGAGGGCTTCCGCTGCGAATCCTTCCGCTGTGTAGCCCATCGAGTTTGCGAAGTTCTCCAAGAAGCTGCCGCAGCCGGACGAACACGCTTCATTCAGCAGAATCGTGTCCACCGAGCCGTTTTTCAGCTTGATGCACTTCATGTCCTGCCCGCCTATATCCAGCACACAGTCCACTTTCGGGTCAAAGAACGCCGCCGCGGTGCAGTGCGCAATCGTCTCCACCTCGCCGTCATCAAGCCGGAACGCCGATTTCAGCAGGCTTTCGCCGTAGCCGGTAGAGCAGGAGCGCGCAATCACCGCCGTGTCGGGCATCTTCTCCATCAGCTCGCGCATCGCCGTGCGCGCCGTCTCAATCGGGCTGCCGGAATTGCCCGCGTAGTAGCTGTACAGCAATTCACCCTTTTCGCCAATCAGCGCGACTTTCGTCGTCGTCGAACCCGCGTCAATGCCCAGATAGCACTTGCCGGAATACGTTGCCAAATCGCCGCGCTGCACCTTTGCCTGTGCGTGGCGGCGGTTGAACGCCGCGTATTCCTCCTGATTGCGGAACAGCGGCGGCAGGTGCTTCAAGCCGAAGGTCAGCATGACGCCGTGTTCGAGGCGTTCGAGCAGGCTATCCATCGGCACGGCTTCGTCCTCGCCGTCCGAAAGCGCCGCCATCGCCGCGCCCGTCGCCGCAAAAAGGTGCGAATTTTCCGGCACAATCGCGGTTTCCTCCGTCAGGTGCAGGGTGCGGACAAACGCCTGCCGCAGTTCGGACAGGAAGTGCAGCGGTCCGCCCAAGAACGCCACATGCCCGCGAATCGGCTTGCCGCACGCCAGCCCGGAAATCGTCTGGTTCACAACCGCCTGAAAAATCGACGCCGCCAGATCCTCACGCGCCGCACCCTCGTTAATCAGCGGCTGAATGTCGCTCTTGGCAAACACGCCGCAGCGCGCCGCAATGGGATACAGCTCATGATAGCGCTTTGCCAGTTCGTTCAAGCCGGGCGCATCAGTTTTCAGCAGCGCCGCCATCTGGTCGATAAAAGACCCCGTGCCGCCCGCGCACACGCCGTTCATGCGCTCTTCCAATCCGCCGGTGAAATAGATAATCTTCGCGTCCTCGCCGCCCAATTCGATGGCGACGTCGGTCTGCGGCGCGGCCTTCTGCAGCGCCTCCGCCACCGCAACGACCTCCTGTACGAACCCGACGCGCAGCGCTTCCGCCAGCGAAATTGCGCCCGATCCGGTCATGCGCACCTTCACGCGGCACGCGCCGAGTTTCTTCCGCGCTTCCCGCATCATCTCCGCCAGTGTCTCCTGCGTATGCGCGCAGTGGCGGCGATATTCGCCCCAGACCATTTCTCCCGCTTCGTTCAGCAGCACCAGCTTGACGGTGGTAGAACCGATGTCAATGCCCGCATAATAATAGGTGTTTGTTTCCATTCCAGTACCTCGTCCGTCGGGCTTTCCGCCGCCACCACCAGCGAAAGCGCCCGGAAAATGATTGGTTTTTCGTTCTGCGCGCTCTGCCGTTTCTCCCGCAGCGAGGTGCAGTCCGAATCGTTTTAATTCGCCATCAACCGCGAAAAATCCTCTTGCTTTTGCAGGAAAAGTCGTGGGTTTTTGTTCAATCGGATGCGATTGCTTAAAAACATGATTTTCATACTATTCCCAGTGCGGAAAAGGCATCGCCCGACGCACCGCCGAGTTGTGCGGTGTTGCTTATACTATTTCCAAATGAGAATGCGCCAAGATGCGCCGCGAATTTTTCGTTCTGGCTAACGGGAGTGAAATGCAGCGTAGCAGTGCTACGCTAAATGGAACGACCGGACGCCAGAGCGGAAAAGGCGCAAGCAGATAGCGCAGGTGAATTTGGAAATAGTATTATAAGTAAAAGAATCCCCGTCAGCCCACGAATCGGGTAGACGGGGAAGCATGGAAGAGAGAAATCTACGGCGTTGTGCAGGAGCCGCATAAGGCGTATTGCTGTATGCTTTTGTATTTCAGGCATCTGCCTTCGGGCGTTGCGTGCAAGGCATTGTGCCCTGCACGTCCTTCATCATACCGCGCCTTTCCCATAAAATCGACCCGGTTTGCACACACCAAAATGTGTACTTCCATATTTCTCCCTTGAAATCCACAAAAAATACACTTTGTGCTGATTATTCGCCATTCTCCAGCTCTGCCAGAATTGTCGGAACTTTCGCGGCTTCCGCCGGATCAAGCGGCGGATAATCCGGGTTCACATCCATCAGCACATCCAGCAGAATTTCGCTCATCAGGTAGCGCGTGAACCACTTGTCATCCGCCGGAAGGACGTACCATGGGGATTCCTTCGTCGCGGTCGCATTGATGGCATCCTCGAACGCTTCGTCATACTGCTTCCACAGGCGGCGTTCGCGCATGTCATCCACCGAGAGCTTCCAGTGCTTATCTTCGCGTTCCAGCCTGTCAAGGAAGCGGCGTTTCTGCTCGTCACGGCTGACGTTCAGGTACACCTTGACGACGCGGTATCCGTTCTCGTAAAGGTACTGTTCCCAATTGCGAATCTGCTGATAGCGCTTGGGGTAGAAATCCGGGTCGTCCGTCACGCGCGGCGGCATGGCATAGCCCTTCTCCATGTGGTGCACGCGCGTCACGAGAACGTCCTCGTAGTGGCTGCGGTTCATCACGCCGATTTTCCCGCGCGGCGGAACGGTGCGGATGATGCGCCAGAGATAATCATGGCTGAGGTCTTCCTTGCTGGGCGCTTTGAATGACGCGACTTCCAGCGCCGCCGGGTTCAGCTGCCCAAACACCTTTTTGATGAGGCTGTCCTTGCCCGCCGCGTCACGCGCCTGAATGGCAATCAGGATGCCCTCACGCCCCTGCGCATAGAGTTTATCCTGCAGTGCCGCCGCTTCCGCAAGGTTCTCCAGTGTCTGCGCCTTGAGCGTCTTTTTATCCACGAACTCCGGCGCGCCCGTCTCCGCGTCCTTCAATTCGAGCTTCTTGCTGCCATCCCAGCGGTAGTCCTTCAGCGACACAATGCCCATGATGCTTTCTCCTTACAAGGGAGGTTCTCCCTTGACCTTTTCGCGCGATTGAGTTGGTAACTTTTTTATACTGCATTCGTGTGTTTACACAGGGATTTCGCCTCTGCGGAGGCGACAGGGGGGCAATGAAAACAGACGAAGTCTGCGGTCGCCCCCTTGACCCCTTCGCCTTCGCTTCCGAATGTTATTATATGGTAGTGTTTATTGAGGAAACGAAAGGCACACTAAGGCAATACCGCACAAATGAGTTGGTGCGATGGCGAATGCA